>Ga0181529_10000196_pt1 | contig 89169 bp, 76 predicted proteins | sample PEATcosm2014_Bin_36_FD_119763 | JGI IMG/M metagenome (GOLD analysis project Ga0181529, IMG submission 119763) | Peatland microbial communities from MTU Mesocosm Facility, Houghton, MI, USA - PEATcosm2014_Bin10_30_metaG | ecosystem: Environmental > Terrestrial > Soil > Wetlands > Peat | place...
GCAGGTCTCGTTGCTCGGTATTCAGCACCACTGGTCGCGCCACACGCATCGTCTTTTGCTCCTTCTATTGTAAAGACGGCGCGCCAATGATACTCGTTACTATTTAGGCCGCGCTGCACTAGTGGCTTACCGCCGCGTGCCCGTGCCGTTTGGGTTGTGGTTCCAGTGGCCGAGGGTTCGAATCGATTCGCGCACCCAATGAAATCGATCTCCGGGAATCCTAATCCCCCCTTCCAAGAGCATCTCTCTCCGTGCACGCAATAGCCCTAATTGGCTGGCAACTTCCGGGCTGGCAGAGGGGTAGGGACGTTATAATGCGAAGCGAGTGGGCCGGCCGCGACCCTGGCCACGCCGGGAACCCGCGCCGCCGGGTTTGTCGCGCAGGGAGAGTATTGTGCGCACGTGGACGTTTCTTGTGTTCGCAACCGCGCTGGCCGCGCGGGCGCAGACCGGCGAGGTCACCACTCGCGAGGAGACGCCCACGTTTCAATCGAGCGTGAGCCTGGTGCGCGTTCCGGTGGTAGTGCGGGACAAGCAGAGACACGCCGTTGGCAGCTTCCAAAAGGCGGATTTTCAGCTTACCGATCACGGCAAGCCGCAGTACATTTCGCAATTCGCCATCGAGGGCGGCGCGGTAGCCAAACCGGCGGCGAAACCAGCGCAACCGGAGACGCCGTCCAACCTCGCTGGCGAAGCCCCCAAGCTGGTGGCGCCCACGCGCTTCGTCGCCTATGTCTTCGACGACCTGCACCTCAGCATGGGAGACCTCGCGAGCGTCCGCGTGGCCGCCTTGAAGCACATCGAAAAGGGGGTCCCGCCGCAGGAGCGCATTGCCCTCTTGACGCTCTCCGGCCGGGTGCTGCTCCCATTCACCGACGATATCGAGAAGTTCCGCGAGACGCTGATGAAGGTCACGCCGGTTCCGCCGATGAGTCAGGCCTTCCCGCCCGCCAGGCTCTACATCGCGGAGCAGTACGTCATGCATACTCGCGATGACATATTGCAGTTGCAGACCGCTATAACCGCAGGCTGTCTCGAACTGCCAATGGGCACCACGACCCAGCAGATCGCCGCGGCCACACTCACACAAGTCGGCAACGAAGGCCTGCGGCAAGCCAACGAGGCCTTCCGGGTCCTGAACACCATAACGGGGCTGCTTGCCGCGATGCCGGGGGATCGGATCATGGTTCTGGTTTCGCCCGGCGTGTACGTGCCCGACGAGTCGGAGAAGCGGCTCAACGAAGTCATCGACCGCGCCACCCGCGCCGGCGTTGTGGTTAACTCCCTGGACGCGCGCGGCGTATCCACCGTTGACGTGAGCGGCGAGGTTCCCGGCTGCAGCAAAGTGCGCGCCAACGTCTCGCAGGAACTCGCGAAGTTCGACCGTGAAGAGGCGCTGTTTCAGGGCACGGTCCTCGAAACCCTGGCATCTTCGACCGGCGGCACTCGCGCCGCCCAGAACGATTTCGCGGCCGAATTCGACCGGCTGGCCAATCCGCCCGAATACATCTATTATTTGGGTTTCTATCCGAAGGATCTGAAACCTGACGGGAAGTTTCACGACATCAAGGTGACGCTGGGGGCTGCCAAGGGGCTGACGGTCACGGCGCGCAACGGCTACTGGGCGCCATCGCATGAGGAAGACGCCGCTGCCACGGCCACGCGGGAAATCAGCGAGGCGGTGTTCTCCCGCGACGAGATGCGCGATCTGCCTATCGATGTCAGCACCGAGTTTTACAAAACCACGGAAGAGGACGCCAAGCTGAGAGTCGTTTCCCATCTCGATATCGGGCAGATTCACTTGCGCAAGCAGGACGACCGGAACCGGAACGACGTGACGCTGGTGTGCGCGCTATTCGATCGCAACGGCAACTTCGTCAAGGGAAGTCAGACGGTGGTGGAGATTCGCCTGAGGGACGAGAGCCTGGACCGCCAGCGTGCCCGCGGCGTAACCGTGGATCACGAATTCGATGTCAAGACCGGCGATTACCTGATACGGGTGGTTGCGCGCGACGCGGACGGCCGCCAAATGGCGGCCGTCAATGGAGTAGTGGAGATCCCATGAATACAACTGAGAGCAATCGATCGCTATACGCCGGCCGCATTGCCTATGCGGCCCTGCTACTGTTCCTGTCGGTGCCGATGGCGGCACAGACGGGCGAATCCGGCTCCGCCGGTACGAGCGAGCTGAGAATCAAGACCGAGACGCGCCTGGTGCTGGTGGACGCGGTGGTCACCGCCAAGAAAGACGAGCCTGTCGGCAGCCTGACGGCGAAGGATTTCCACGTCTTCGAAGATGGCAAGGAACAGCCCATCACGGCTTTTCAGACTCACGCCGGAGCCGCGATTGCGGAAATGAGCCAGCAACAGCACCTCGTCCTGCTGTTCGATGGGCGTTCCAACGACGATCCGATCTGGATCGAACAGGCCGCCGAGAAATTCGTCGCCGACAATGCCGGACCCAACCGGCTGATGGCGGTCGCTTATTACGACGGGGGATGCATGACCATCGCCGCCCAATTCACCGCCGACGTCGACCAGCTTCGTCACGCACTGAGCGACTGGTCCAAGACGCGCCGCTGCCCGCCCACGCCCGATCCGCAAGGCTACCACCGGGCGGAGAAGTACTCGATGTTGGCGGCGGATCTGGCCCGGGCGCCGGGCCACAAGGTGGTGGCGCTGTTCACCGCCCGTACGGCTCGGCAGCCGGCCGCCTCCGACATCGACCAAGGCCCAACCACGGGGCGGTTTGGTGGAGGGCAGGACAACGGACTGGGGGCTCCTACCCAGGTGGTTGGGGCGAGTCCCCGAAATCCGAGGACGAACGCAGCGACAAACGACGCCGCTTTGGTAGCGCTATTCGATCCGAAGGGGATGCTGCTCGAGTTTCGCAAGGCGGATGTGTCGGTGTATGCGGTGGAGGGGCAGAGCGGAGCCAAGTCTCCAGCCTGGGCGATCACCCTGGCCGAAAAGACCGGCGGCCATGAGCTAAACCGTGGCAACGACGTGATCGGTGCGTTCGCTCTGCTGGCCCGCGAGCAGGACCAAGCTTACACACTCGGCTACGCGCCGCCGGATTCGCCGGAGGGTAGCTGCCATACGCTGAAGGTCACCGTCGACCAGCCCAAAGTGAAAGTGCGTGGGCGCGATCTGTATTGCAACGTCCCCGAGGCGACGCTGACAATAAACAAGTCTCGATACACAGCATTGGAGAGTCTGGCTGCGACGCCGCAGGCGGGCAACACGGCGGCGTCGGTGTCCTTGCCGTTCTTCTACGAAGACAGCGGCGCGGCGCGAATCAACCTGGTTCTCGAGATTCCGGCGCCGGTTTTCGAGCTTGCGGAGGTGTCCGGTAAGCAGCGGGCTTCGATGGACGTGCTGGGGCTGGCGTACAACTCCGATGGCAACGTGGCGGCGCGGTTCAGCGATACGGCGAAATACTCTTTCGACAACCGCCAGCAATTCGACGAATCTTTGCGGCACCCGCTGCGCTACGAACACCAGTTCAGAATCGCTCCGGGTAATTACAAGTACAAGCTGATCTTCCGCACGGGCAAGGACCACTTCGGCGTGGTGGAAACGCCGCTGGTGGTCGATCCTTACCATCTCGCGCAGCTCGGATTGAGCGCGATCGCCCTCAGCCACGACGTGCAGCCGATAACGCAGGACACCGCGCAGATGGATCTACGGACGGGAGAAAAGCCGCTGGTCTTCAATCGCAAACGGATCACGGTCGCCGGCTCGGATCTATTGCCGAAAACCGGCATCGGCGAAGCCTATTTCGAGGTTTACATGCCGCCAGCCAAAGGTGCCGTACCGGTCAGTTTGACCATGCGCCTGCGACTGTTCGATGTGCCAGGCAACCAGCAGGTGGACGATTCGGGCGACATCGATTTGAGCGCGCTGGCTGTATCCGGTGTCCGGACGATTCCAGTAGGGCTCAAATTGCCAATCGCAACGATAGCCGCCGGAACCTATCGGGCGGAAATTACGGTGAGAGATTCCGCCGGCGGCGAAGCGGCGCGCAGCGTGCAATTGCGCGTGGAATAGAAGCGGAGGCGGGACAGACGATCGGTTTTTGTCGTCGACCTGTCGGGCTTGGGCGAGGCAGGGCAGGCCACCGAAACCGATGGCCTGTCCTACCTGCATCACCATCAGAACTTCAAGTGCAGAGCCACCTGCATAATGCGTGGGTCGGCCGTGGTGGAAACCTGGCCGAAGCTCTGGTCGCCGATGTTGGTATCGGGGTTGAGGAATTCCACATTGTTGAAGACGTTGAAGGCGTCAACACGGAATTCCAACTCGGTAGCCTCACGAAGCCGGAAGACTTTGGCTATCGAAAGGTTGGCGTTGAATGCGCCGGGGCCGCGTAGCACGTTGCGGCCGAGCGTACCGTAGGTGAACTGACCCAGCAGAGTAGCTGGGTCCACCGACGAAGCTTCATTGTTGAGCGCCACTTCGCGCGCGTTGGAGAAACTGTTCGGATTGAACCAGAAATTGCCGCTTTGTGCTCCCGCGCTGGTGGTGGTAATGTTGACGGTCTGGTAGGTTCCCGGGGTCAGGTACTGAACCGGCGCCACTAAGTCGGAGCGCACCACTTGAATATCGCCGGCGCCGGATGGACCGGGGCTAGAGACGGACGACGTCGCGCCCGGGCTCGCCATGACGTCCAGCGGGAAGCCCGAGCGCCAGGTGACAATTGGGTACAGGGTCCATCCCTTGGTGAGCCAGCGCGCGTGCGAGCTCAACTTCTCAAACGGCAACTCCCAGCCGCCCGATAGCGAAAGGAACTGCCGGATATCGGCGTCGCTGGAGGCCCAGAACTGGTTGTGGTTGGCGGCGGGCACGAAGTTGTTGCGCTGGCGGTAGCCGGATTCGTTATCGAGCGTGTGCGACCAGGTGTAGGCCAGCGTAAAGAACGTGTTGCCGAAGCGGGAATTTGACAGACGCTTCGTCAAATCCGTTTGCAGCGCGTTGTAATTGGCGCGGCCGATATTCTGAAACTCGTTCATGAAGCTGAAATCGCTGTGATCGCCGCTAAGCCCGGGTGCCACGTCCAGAATGCGGGTGCTGGCGCCGGGCTGGAACGGGTCGATGTCGGTCAACCCGGTAAGGCCGTGCGTGATGTAACCGATGTATCCGGCCTCGAGCGTCAGGTTGTTGGCGAACTGTTGCTGGAGAGAGACGTTGTACTGGTAAATGCGCGGCGTCTTGAGATTGGGATCCACGAAGAAAGGATTGGCACCGCCGACGGGCAGGTCGCCAGCATCGACAAAATTCACGTCGTGGTTGACGGGCTTGGATGGGAACGGATTGACTGCGCCCGCGGCGCCGAACGGATCCGACAAAATGCCGGGGTCGGAAGTGAACCCAGCGGAAGGCGCGCTGAAGGTCAGGTACGCCGAGCCGAAGAACGGGCTCTGCCCATTGAACTGCAAGTTGTCCTCGGCTTTCAGAATGTCATAAAAGACGCCGAATCCGCCGCGCACACTGGTCTTGGCGTTGCCAAAGACATCCCAGGCGGCGCCCACGCGCGGAGCGAAGTTGGTGCGGTCCGGCCAGTTCGAACCACGCGGAGCGTCCTTGTCGCCCGGGAAGAGCAGCCCCAGCGGAGCGCCCGGAAACACGGTGGATTGTTGGCCCGGAACGAAGGTGAACGAGCGGCCCTGCGTGTCGTACTTGGGCTGATTGTATTCATAGCGCAAACCGTAATTCAGGGTGAGGCGCGGATTGATCTTCCATGCGTCCTGCACGTAACCGGCGAAGGAATGGGAGCGGATGTTGGTGGGCGCGTTGGGATACTCCTGGAAATCGTCGGGCAGGCCCATCAGGAAGTCGGCCAGATCGTTGCCGGAACCAATCAGCGTTGATGGACCGTAGAAGTCGAATTCGCCGTTCAGGTAATAGCCGTAGATCATCGCGTCGCGATACGACGAGAAAAGAAAGCCGCCTTTCAGCAAGTGGCTGCCGCGGTTCCAGGAGAAATCGTCGGTGAAGGTGAGCGTGTTATCGACGATGTTGGCCGGGCCGAAGGGATTGTAGCCGGCGAACAAGGTGCTGCCTTCCAGATTGATATTGGGCGGCCCATCCACCAGATCCGGGGTGATGCCAACGCCCAGCGCCGACGGGCTGGGCTGCGTGCCAATGGGATAGTTCTGCTTGTTGTTATTCCGCTGCGCGGTGAACCGGGCCACGTTGATGGTAGCGGGCGAAAAGCTGTGTGTGTAACCGACGTTGCCCATATACGCCGCGACGTCGTCGGACACCGGAAAGCCATTCACCGTGGTGGCGCCCGAAGAGCCGGAGAACGGAACCGTGGTCGGGTTATCCTGAGCCCCGAAGGTGGCGCTCAAGGTGTCGCGCGAGCCCATGTTGTAATCGATCTTGCCCAAATATTCGGCGTGGTTGGCGCGCGCCGCGGCCTGGGGAAATACATAACCCGCCGCCGCGGTGGGGATCAGGCCGTCCTTGAAGTAGTTGAGAGCCACCGGGCTGATGCGGCTCGGATCGATGACGCCTTCGCCGGCGAGCGTGGGGCTGGGCTGAAAATACGGGTTCGCCTGCAGAAACTGGACCACCGTTGGATCCGGACCGCCGCTTACGGATTGCGAAAAGTTGCCCTGCGCCTCAAGCGGCGTGAAGGTGGTGATTTTGCCGGCTTGCGAGTTGGCGTTCTGTTTCTGGCCCTCATAGGCGAAGAAGAAGAAGAGCTTGTTGCGGCCATCCACCACATGAGGCAGATACACCGGCCCACCCACCGTGCCACCGTACTGGTTGCGTTTCAGGATCTGGCGTGCGACGCCCTGTTCGTTATTGAAAAAGGTGTTGGCATCCAGGTCTTCGTTGCGAAGATAGTCGAACGCCGTGCCGTGGACGGTGTTGGTACCGCTCTTGATCACCATGCTGACTATGCCGCCGCCGCCGCGGCCGTATTCGGCGGCGTAGTTGCTCTGCAGCACGCGGAATTCGGCCACCGCATCGGGATTCGGGTTGATCACGATGTCATTATTGATGAGGTGGTTGTTCAGACCGCCATCGAGCAGATAGGTCACCGAATCGGAACGCCCGCCACCAATGCTATAGGATCCGGCCTGCCGCGATGCGTCGCTATCCTTCGGGGTGACGCCGGGCTGGGTGGCGAGCAGGTCGAGCGTGTTGCGCCCGTTCAACGGCAATTCCTCGATCGCGATGCCGCTGACCGTGGCGCCGACAGTGGAGTTCTCGGTTTCCACCGCGCTGGCGCCGCCTTCCACGGTAACCACGTCCTTGACGGCGCCCACCTGCAGCGCGAGGTCGATGTGCAGCGTCTGGTTGATTTCGAGCGAGTTCTTGGCGGATACCACCATGCGCGAGAATCCGGCCGCTTCGGCGGCCACTTCGTAGCGGCCAATCGGCAACTCCAGCACCTGGTAGTAGCCCTGTTTGTCGGTTGAGGTGTGGCGGGCAACCTGCGTACCGGTATTCGTAACGGTTACCGTGGCGCCGGCGACAACGGCGCCGCTCGAATCGGAGACGATGCCGACAATCTTGCCGGTGGTGTCTTGCGCCAAAACAGGGAACCAGGCCAGCGTGAGAGCGCAGATCGCGTATCGGAATCTGGAAATGGCTGCTGCGGATAATCGCATCTTCTTACCTCTAGTGGTGTGGATATGCGGGAATCGCCCGGTCGGGATCGCTCATTTATTCTCTCTTCCTCAGAGATCGCGGATACGAAAACAGGCCGGCCGCTGATATCGTGCCGCGTGAGATGGCACACTCACACGGCCGTATGAGGCGATGCCGGACGACGGCGTGGTCGCCTGCGGACAATTCGAGGGTATAGTATCACGATTGCAACCAGCCCAACATGGTGCGGACATCCTTGCCGGCCGCAGACCCAGGTGCAGTCGCTTGCTTGCACGGAACCGAAACCGCACTGCGGATTCCGGTCGCGCGCCCGCCGTCTCTCCGCACGCCGCTATAATATCGCTGGTGACCCGTCGTTTCTCCGTTCCGGCGCGGCTCGGGCTTGCGCTGCTGTTCTTTTTCGCGCTGGATGCGCTGGCGTTTCGCACCGGTTGGTACGTCTCGATCCTCGAACCCAATTCCACCGCTGGATTCCTCGAAACGTATCTCAACATCGAAGCGCGGCGCCCCGTCGGCCGCTACCGGCAGGTGGTGGCCGTGGGCGATTCCCGCATGGGGCTCAAGAGCCGCGTCGCCAACCTGCTCACCGGCAACACAGGCTGCGCGTTCGGCACTATCTCGGTGCCTGGCACCACGCCCCGCTGCTGGTATTACATGCTGCGCGAGATCGATCCGGACTGCGATCGCTACGATGCCATTCTGGTTCCGCTCGACAGCTACGACGACCGCAACTGGGAGAACATGGCCGATCGCGATCTGGACATCAACTACCTGACGCCGCTGCTGCGCGTGGCGGACCTGCCGCGGTTCGTCCTCTCCTATCCGGGTTGGTCCAACCGCGCGCACGCAGCCGAAGCGGTTCTTCTCAAGGGCCTCGTTTACCAGCACGACTTTCAGGCCTTTCTGGAACATCCGCGCACGCGCCTCGAGTATGTGCGCTTGCAGGAGGAGCATGCGCGGGAATGGTATTACAACGCGGTTTGGGAGCGGCACAGCCTGGCCGGCATGAGCGTGGATTGGAACACGAAGACGGCCGTGCTTCCCGCCTGGCTGACGCCCGAGAAGCGCTACGAAATTGAGCACACGCTACTCGACGATCCGCCGCCGGATTCGCCCGATTACGCCCGCTACCGGCGCAAGTGGCTGGGCGCCATCCTGGACCGTTACCGCGGCTCGCGCACGCGGTTCCTCTTCCTGCGGCTGCCGCGCGGGCCGGTGGTGCGGCCCGATCCGCTGCCGCCGGACCCGTCGAGCTCGATCCGCCAGTTTGCCGCCGCCGGCCGCGTCGAACTTTTGCCCGAGCATCTGTTCGACTCGCTAGAGCGACCCGAGCTATTCGGCGACGCGCTCCACGTCAATGAAGAAGGCGGTTACCAGTTTTCCATCATGCTGGCCAGCGAAGTCGGCCGCGTGCTCGCCGTCGCCCCGGGTGCCCGCTAATGCTCTTCCATACGCCGCAATTCTTCGCGTTTTTCGTGGTGGTGCTGGTGCTGTTCTATGCGCTACCCCGCCCCGCCGCCCGCTGGATTCTGCTCGCCGCCAGCTATTTCTTCTACATGTGTTGGAACGCGAAGTTCGTGCTATTGATCCTCGTCCTCACCGCCATCGACTACACGGCGGCCATGTGGATGCGGCGCCTTCCCGCCGGGCCCAAGCGCAGAGCCGCCCTGGTGATGAGTCTGGCCGCCAACCTCGGTTTCCTGGGCTTCTTTAAGTACTACAATTTCCTGGCCGGCAACCTGGCGTGGGTGCTGACGCGGCCGCTCGATGCCTTCGCGCTGCACATCATCCTACCGATGGGCATCAGCTTCCACACGTTCCAGAGCATGTCTTACGTGATCGACGTCTATCGCGGCGAGCAGGGAGTGATCACGGACGTCGTCGACTACGCCCTCTACATCGCGTTCTTCCCGCAACTGGTGGCCGGCCCCATCGTGCGCGCGCGGCATTTCTTCGCTGACCTCTACAACTGGCGCGCGCCGGAAGCGCGGGAGATTCTGCGCGGCACGCTGCTGGTAGTTTTTGGCCTGCTCAAGAAGCTTGCCATCGCCGACCAATTCGCGCGCCTTGCCGATGTTTTCTTTCGCGACCCCGCCGCGCATCCGGGCTGGCTCGCAGCCTGGAGCGGCGTGATTGCGTTTTCCATCCAGATATTCTTCGATTTCTCCGGCTACACCGATATGGCCATCGGCCTGGCGCAGATCCTCGGCTTTCATTTCCCCGAGAACTTCCGCCGCCCCTACCTGGCCCGCAGCATCACCGAGTTCTGGCGCCGGTGGCACATCTCGCTCTCCACCTGGCTGCGCGACTACCTGTACATTCCGCTCGGCGGCAATCGCCACGGGCGCTGGCAGACCTACCGCAATTTGATGCTCACCATGTTGCTCGGCGGCCTGTGGCACGGGGCGAGTTGGAACTTCGTCATCTGGGGCGGTTATCACGGCGCGCTGCTCGCGGTCGAGCGCCTGCTCGGCGTCCGCGAGCGCCAGCACTGGTCGCTCCTCGATCCACTGCGCGCCGCGTTCACCTTCGCGCTCGCTTCGATCGGTTGGATATTCTTCCGCGCCGCGACCCTCCACGACAGCCTCTATATCCTGAGCCGCCTGTTCAGCGGTCCGCACGGCCACATCCTTTGGTGGCACTGGCAACTCTGGTTCGTGCTAGCGGCGCTGGTGCTGGCCGTGCTCGAAGAGAGCTATGGTTGGTTTGAGCGTTTACCGGAGGCGCCGGCCTGGGCCTACGCTTCCGCCATTGCGGTCATTCTGTTCTGTCTGGAACTGATCGGCTTCACCGGCCGCGCCGTCCCGTTCGTTTACTTTCAGTTTTGAGAAACAGACACCCAGGCGCTGGCCGCCATGCCCTGTGCTGTTAAAATGAACGCTTCATGTCTAGGTTGACGATGTCGCTTCTGGCGCTGTCCTTAGCGGTGGGTGCGCCGCTTGCGGGCCAGCAGGTTCCTCGCAATGCGGGTGAGTGGACCATCCAAATTCCGAATGGTGAGCCGATTTCGCTTGCCCACTACAAGGGCAAGCCGGTGGTGCTCGCGTTCATCCTCACTACGTGTCCGCATTGCCGGCACGCGGTGGAACTGTTGAACAAATTGCAGCCGGAGTATGCGAAGCGCGGCCTGGCCATCGTGGCCTCGGCCATCGATCGCGACGCGGCGTCCGCGGTACCCGTGTTCGTCAAATACATGCACCCGCTGTTTCCGGTTGGCTTTGACGAACCCAACTCCGTGCTGACCTTCGCGGGCTATTCGCCCACCCGTTTGCCTCGCATGCCGATTCTGCTCTTCATCGACCGTCAGGGCATAGTGCGGGAGCAACACGACGGCGCCGAATCGGTTTACTTTGGCGACCAAGAGGAGCAAAACCTGCGTAAGTCGACGGACGCCCTGCTGGCCCCCTCGAAACCGGCGCCTGGAAAAGCCGCGCCGCCGAAAAAGACCTCCGCCCAGCCGAAGCCGTGAGGGATCGGTCTTGCCCCGTATTGTGCGAGCCTCAACAATCCGTTATTCGGGTCCTGTACGCCGCAGCGCGCGCAGATCGATACCGAGCGCTTGGCATTTCTTATAGAGATGGCTGCGCTCCAGACCGAGTGCCTTGGCGGTGTCGGTCATGCGTTGGCCGTGCCGCTTCAACTCATCCAGGATTTGGTTGCGCTCGAAACCATCCACGCGCTGGGCCAGAGTGCAGGCGGATAACGGCGCGCTAGCCGCCGCTGGCGCACCGCCGAGTGCGGGCAGTGCCAGCCGCACAGCCGCCGCATCCACCGGGCCATCGGCCAGCAGCAGCAGCCGCTCCACCACGTTGCGCAGCTCGCGCACATTGCCTGGCCAACGGTAGCGCACCAGCTCCGCGATCGCCTCCGGCGTCAGCGGTTTCACTTTCCAGCCGTTGATCTCCGCCACCTGCCTGGCGAAATGCTCGGCCAGCGGCTGTATGTCCTCGGTGCGCTCGCGCAAGGGTGGCAGCAACAGCGGATAAACATAGACGCGATGATATAGGTCCTGTCGGAACGCACCCTTGGCGACCAACTCATCGAGGTTACGATGCGTCGCCACGATCACGCGGACGTCCACCGGGATCGCGCGGTCGCCGCCCACACGTTCCACCTGCCGCTCTTCCAGTACGCGCAGCAGCTTGGCCTGCATCACCAGCGGCATGTCGCCGATTTCATCCAGGAACAGCGTGCCATGGTGGGCCTGCTCGAACTTGCCAAGGTGGCGCGCGGCGGCGCCGGTAAACGATCCCTTTTCGTGGCCGAAGAGTTCGGATTCGATCAATTCGCCCGGCACGGCTGCGCAGTTGAGCGTGACGAACGGTCCGGCGCTGCGCTGACTGCGGTCGTGCAGCGCACGCGCGATCAGCTCCTTACCGGTTCCGGTTTCACCCAAAATACAGACGCGCGTTTCGCTGGCGGCCACCCGGTCTACCTGCGCCATCACGCGGCGCATGGCTTCGCCCGCGTGTACGATCTCGTGCTTGCCCACGCGCTGACGCAGGTCGCGGTTCTCTTCTTCGAGCCGCTTCAGCTTAAGCACGTTGTCCACGGTTAGCAGCAGCTTATCGGTGGACAGCGGTTTCTCGAGAAAATCGATGGCGCCCAGCCGCGTGGCGCGCACGGCCATCTCGATGTTGGCCTGCCCCGAAATCATCACCGCCGGCAACGCGATGCCGGCAGCGCGCAGATCTTCGAGCAACGCCAGGCCGTCCCTGCCCGGCATCACCACGTCGGACATCATCAGATCGAAGGGCTGCGATTTCGCCAGCTCGAGTGCGCGCGCCGCGTTGTCGCAGACGGTGGCTTCGTGGCCGGCCAGGCGAAACGCGCGCGAAAGGGATGCCAGCGTGTTGGCATCGTCGTCGACGATCAGCAAGTGAGCCAAATCTGAGATTAGCCCAGCATCAGGCGCCGCGCAAAGGAGCGTGCACCAAAGGTAGGACAGACGATCGGTTCTTGTCGTCTGTCAAGCTCTCGCGATCGAACGAAACGCGACAGACCACGAAAGGCGATGGTCTGTCCTACCTATCGCCTAAGTCGATGCGAAAGGTGGTGCCCTTGCCGGGCTCGCTCTCCACCGAGATGCGGCCGTGGTGATCGCTAACCACCGATTGCACGATGGCCAGACCGAGGCCCGTGCCGTGCGTCTTAGTGGTGTAGTAGGGCGTAAAGAGGCGTTCGCATTCCTCGCGGCTTAGGCCTTTGCCGGAATCGGATATCTCGAGGCGCGCGCCCACGCCTTCCGCCAGCGTTCGGATGGTCAGCGTGCCGCCCTCGGGCATGGCATCGATGGCGTTGAGGACCAGATTGCGCAACGCACGCGCGATCTGTTCCGGATCGGCGGCGACCGTGGGCAACTCTGGCGCCAGCTCCGCCCGCGCCGTCACCCGCGCCTGAGCGAATTGTGCCTCGAACAGCTTCATGGTTTCCTCTGCCAGCGTGTTCAGATTCACCGGCTGCATTTCCGGCGCGGGCATTTTGGCGAAATCGGAGAAGCGGGCGATGATCTGCTTGAGATTGGCCAACTCGGCGAGCAGCGTGCGGCTGCCTTCACGGAACACTTCGTCGAATTCTTGCGGATGGCTCTCGCGGGCGCGCTGCATATTCTCGACCGTGATTTGCAGAGGGAAGAGCGGGTTCTTCAACTCGTGCGCGAGCCGCCTGGCCAACTCGCGCCAGGCGGCCACGCGTTCGGTCTGCACCAGGCGCTGGCGCTGCTCTACCAACTCGTGCGTCATGCGGTTGAAGGCGTGCGCCAGTTGGCCGACCTCATCGCGCGAGGTCACCTCGACCGTCGAGTTCCAATTCCCCGCGGCCACCCGGCCGGCGCTTTCCGCCAGCCGCCGCACCGGGCGCGTGACGCGCGCGGTGGCCCAGCCCGCCATCAGGATTCCGGTGAGGATAGCTCCCGCCGCCACCCACGCGCCGTTGCGTCCGAGCGAATTCTCCAGTTCCACCAGATCGCGGCGCGAGCTGGCGATCAGCAGCACGGCCAGCAGGTTGTCCTCAATGCCAGTGAGCGGCAGCGCATGCACCGTCTCCGCCGCCGCGCCGCTGCCCAAGGTGGTCGCGCGCGGACGCCGCTCGCGGATGACTCGTTCGATCAACGATTGGAACTCCGCCGCGTCGGTCGCCGCGTCGGCGGCGCCGGCCAGCAGATGCGGCGCAAACTGCGGTTCCAGATTGCGATACAGCAACACGCGCATCCCCGCAGGCAGCACCAGCGTGTCGAGGAAACCCTGGTCGAGTTGCTGGCCACCGACCACGTCCAACTGCCGGCCGCCCGCGTTCACTGTTTCCACCGCCGCCAGTGCCAGCGTGAAACCATCCGGCAGTTCTTCGCGCCGCAGGAACGCCACGCCCGGCTTCCACGCCGATGGCGCGGTCAGCCAATCTTCCTTATACCCAAAGCGCACCGGCCATTCCGCGGAAGAGACGATAGCCCCATCGTCGCCCACCAGCTCGAGCAACCCTAGACCGTGCGCGCGGGCCATGGCGGAGGCTTCGTTGTAGTAGGCGGAGTCGTCCGCGGAGATGGCGACATTAACGGCGGCATCGGAAAGCGCGATATCCTTCACGGCGCGGACGATTTCCCGGCCGTGCTGGTCGAACTCGCGCTGGAATTGCGCCACCAGGGCATCGGCGCGCTGGCGCTCCATCCGCTCGAACGCTTCGCGCGTGGCGCGCGTGACCAGCCATTCCACCAACCCTACCGACGCAACTACGGCCAGCGTGTAGACCAGCAGCAGGCGCGTGCGGAAGGTCACGGCCGGCCACCCTCCAGCCACAGGTTTTCCAAGCGCCACTCGCCGAGCGGCGAAATGCCGGGCCCGCCCTTGACGCGCGCGGCCAATCCGTAGACGTCGGCAAGGTGGAACAGCGGAACCACGCGGAATCCGGCCAACATGTCGCGCTCGGCGTTGTAGAGCGCGTCGGGCGAATCGATGCGCGGCGGTGCAGCGAGGCCCAGCATGGCGGCGGCGGCGGCCAGCGCGCGCGGCGGATCGGCGGTGGCGATGCGCACCTCCAGCAGGCGCACGTCGGCGGCGCCAGCCTGCGCAGCCAACGACACCGCCAGTCCTGCGTCGCGCGCGTTGAGCGCAATGCGCTCGGCGATGGGCCGCAGCGCGGCATCCTCCACGCCGATGCTGAAGCTGCGCGCCGGCGCGGGAACGGCCGCGGCCAGTTCGCGCGCCTTGGCGGCATCGGAAGCCGCGTTGAACACGAACGCATAGCCGGAAAGCCACTGCGGCAGCAGCGCGCCTGAAATCTCGCCCTGCCGTTGCAGCAGCACGTTGAAGATGGCCGTGCGGTCCACTGCCAGCGCCAGAGCTTCCCTCGTTCGCGGATCGTCCACCCGCGCGCCGAATTCGAGCAACAACACGCGCACCGGCTGCGAGACCCAGGTGCGGCGTCCGGTGGGTTGGCGCCTGACTTCGCCGGGAGGAATCTCGATCATCTCCGCTTTACCCACGTCGAGATCGATGGCTTGATCGCGCGGCGGACGCGCCAGCTCAACCTGCACCTCGTCCAGAAACGGGCGTCCGCCGGGCGCGTTCTCATTCGCGCCGTAGGTCGCGCGCCGGCCCGCTTCCCAGCGCGTGATGGAAAACGCAGGCGCCAGGTCTGGCATTCCCGGCCCGAGCTGCGGCGGATCGGCGGTCTCGATGGCGGCGTGAATCTCCACCCGCAGCGTCCCGCCATATCGCGGCCGGGTAGCTGCGGACAGCGTGCAGACGAGCAGCAACCAAACTGCGAGGCGGAGCGTGGCCCGGCAACTTAGAGTTCGCTCCGCAATAGCTGTGTGAATCGCTCCCTGACGGTCGCTGGTAAGTGGACTGGCCGTTGCCGGATAGGCCGTTGGGCCGAACCCGGAATCTGTGCTTCGCTGTCCGCGCTTCGGCATGTCTCTTCGGTTATCAGGCTATCACGAGTTTGCGGGAGGGCGCCCGCAGTGCCCATGCGCGCATTCCTCATGTCCGCCGCCCTGGCGCAAACTGTCAGCCTGCTGAGCCGGGAGTCGTCTTGGCTTTTCCAGTGCACTCGCCATTCTGCCATTTGCACCAGCTCCGGCAAAACAGGTAAGTTAGGGTCCATGGCAATCAATCCGCGTGCCGGTCAACCTCCCTGTGAGAAAGAACTCGAAGATTTGCCGCGACTGTTGACGGCCTACTACACGGCCAAACCCGATGTTTCCGTGGCCGCGCAGAAAGTCGCCTTCGGCACCTCGGGACATCGCGGGTCGTCGCGCAAGGGGTCCTTCAACGAGGACCACATCCTGGCGATAGCGCAGGCGATCTGCGACCTGCGCCGCGAATTCGGCGCCGATGGACCGCTCTTCGTGGCCAAGGACACTCACGCGCTTTCCGAGCCGGCCTTCGCGACGGCACTGGAAGTGCTGGCCGCCAACGGCGTGACGGCGATGATCGACCAGGAGCTTGGCTATACACCGACGCCTGCTCTCTCGCACGCCATCCTGGTCTACAATGTCGGCCGTACGTCCGGATTCGCCGACGGCGTCGTCATCACGCCTTCGCACAATCCGCCAGCCGACGGAGGTTTCAAATACAATCCGCCCAACGGCGGGCCCGCCGACACCGGCGTCACCGGCAAGATTCAGGACCGCGCCAATGCCATCCTGGCCGATTGTTTGCGGCCCGTGCGGCGCATTCCTTACACACGCGCGCTGGGTGCCGCTAACACCCAGCGCTTCGATTTTGTTTCAAGCTACGTCAACGACCTGGGCGCGGCGCTCGATCTTGACGCCGTCCGCTCCGAGGGTCTCTCATTGTGCGCCGACCCGCTGGGCGGCGCGGGCATCGTCTACTGGGCCCGCATCGCGGAGCGCTACGGCCTGCACATTACGGTTCGGCACGATTGGGCGGACGCGACTTTCCGCTTCATGACGCTCGATTGGGACGGCGAGATCCGCATGGATTGTTCTTCGCCGTACGCGATGGCCGGATTGATCGCGCTCAAGGACCAGTTCGACGTGGCGTTCGCCTGCGACACCGATTCCGATCGCCACGGCATTGTGACGCGCACCGCGGGTCTGCTAAACCCGAATCATTACCTGGCGGCGGCCATCTCCTACTTGTTCCTCAATCGGCCGGGCTGGAAGGCAAACGCGGGCGTGGGCAAGACGATGGTTTCGTCGAGCATGATCGACCGCGTGGCCCATCATCTCGACCATCCGCTGATCGAAGTGCCAGTCGGTTTCAAATGGTTCGTGGGTGGCTTGCTCGATGGCTCGCTTGGTTTTGGCGGCGAAGAGAGCGCGGGCGCATCGTTTCTGCGCCGCGACGGCAAGCCGTGGAGCACCGACAAGGACGGTCTCATCCTCGGCCTGCTGGCGGCGGAGATGACGGCTCGGACGGGCCGCGACCCCGGCGAGATCTACCGCGTGCTCACCGAACAATTCGGCGCCCCGGTTTACGAACGAATCGACGCACCGGCAACGCCCCAACAGAAGGCGCGCCTCGCCGCGCTCTCGCCGGAGCAGGTGACGGCCACCGAATTCGCCGGCGATCCCATCGACGCCAAACTCAACCGCGCGCCCTCGAACGATGCGCCGCTGGGCGGCCTGAAAGTGGTGACCCGCCGCGGATGGTTCGCCGCGCGGCCCTCCGGCACCGAGAACGTCTACAAGATCTACGCCGAGAGCTTCGCCGGCGAAGCGCACCTGCGCCAGATTCAAACCGCCGCGCAGGAACTCGTCTCGCAGACCGTGGGCACCTAACGGTGGGGGCCGGCTTACGTTGCCCTGCACCTGGCGATATTTCCAGCCGGAATATCACTAATGCCAGCAATGGCCTAGTGACGGTACGGGCAGTAACGGCCGATGTATTGACCGTACGCGACTAGGCGCAATAGTACCTTGCAAGCGGCAGCCGATGGCGAGAAATCTCTCCGAGGCCCAGCACTACCACGAACGGAAATCGAATATGTTCGCGTTACAGCTCCGCCCGTTTCGTTGGGTGCAGGCTGGCGTAGTGGCCGGCGTCACCCTGTGTGGCAGCCTCTTGGCGCAGCCCCCCGATTACACCTCCGCCGGAGTTGTGAACGCCTCCGACTATTCGCCCGGGCCGTTTGCTCCCAGCTCCGTGCTGTCGCTGTTCGGCACCAACCTGGCCTGGACCACCGAAGCCATCACCGCCGCCGACCTGGCGGCCGGCAGACTGCCCACGCAACTGGCAGCGATCGGCGTCTTCGTGGATAACGTGCCGGTGCCACTGCTCTACGCCTCTCCGACCCAGGTCAATTTCTTGGTGCCCTCCGAGCAGATTCCGGGCGATGTCTCGGTGACTTTGGTGCGCCAGGGCGTAAGCGGTCCGGCGGTGACGATCACCCTGATCGATGCCGCTCCCGCGCTGTTCGTGACTGATGGCTTTGCCATCGCGCAGGATTGGAACACCAACTACTCACTGATGACGGGCGCCTCGCCAGCGCATGCGGGCGACATAGTCGTGCTGTACGCCACGGGTCTGGGACACACGAATCCCCCGTGGGCCTCCGGAACGGTGGCGCAATGCGCGGCCTATATCACTGCCCTGGCCAGCCTGCAAGTGCTGTTGAACGGCGCAGCCATCGATCCTAGACTGGTTCTCTACGCCGGCGTGACCCCCGGATTCTCGGGACTGTACCAGATCAATTTCACGCTTCCCGGCAACGCCGGCACGAATCCGGAAATCCGCGTCCAGATCGGAACGCAGATCAGCATCCCCTCCATCCTGCTGGCGGTGGAATGAAAAGCTGAAAGCATGTCGACGCTCCTCGAGCAGGCCTTGGAAAAAGTCGGCTCCTTGCCTCGGGATGAACAGGACGCTATTGCTTCCCAGATCCTCGCCGCGCTGGCCGACGAAGATTCCTGGAAGAGGCGCTTCGCCGAGAAGCGCGAGGTCATCCGGCGGCTGGCTCGGGAAGCCCTCGAAGAGGACGCGCGGGGCGAAACCCTCGCGTTGGACGAATTACTTTGATTCAATCGCGGGCCACCCGGCGGTTCTGGCGGCTGTTTTCGAATCTCCCTACCTTCTCCGGATTCTACTTGATAACTCCAGCTATAACCAGAAGCAATGCCAACACGAAGGGTAGCAGGACGAAGATGATCCACAAGTGCTTGACGATCCTGCCCGCGATGTATTTGGCGTCCTCGGAGATGTTGTTGTTTAAGGATTTTGCGTCTGCCGAAACCTCGTTGCGAGGGTCGAATGGACTGTCCAGTAATTGCTGTCGCCGTTCGGAGAGCCTTTTCTGTGCTTCTGCTGCTCGCCGTTCTGCTACGGCTCGCGCGGTTCGCTCCTCCTGTTCCCGTTTGAGGCGCTGGGCAGCCAGGCGGTTACGACACTCCTCCGGATTGCGGCACTCCGGGTCGTTCGCCCACTTTTCTAGTTCTTCGATAGATGCTGCCTGGATGAGAGCATCATCGATAGTATATTTCGACATTCTATTTTTCCTTCCTACTTGATGACTCCAGCTAATACCAGAAGCAGAGCGGCGACGAAGGGTAATAGGGCGAAGATGATCCAGAGATGCTTCACAATTCGATTTGCAATGTGGATGGCATCTGCCGACACCTCTGTCCACGGGTTGAACGGCAACACTTCTGTCCGTGGGTTGAACGGTAACGGTAGTACGGCTGCCGGTCGTTCCTGTTCTTTTGATTCATGTCTATCGACACAAGCTGGGTGGCTGCTCTGAAACCACCCGACTTTCTGTCCGCGATATTCACATAATTTCATGGTTTGCTCTTCTTACGGCCGATCTCATTCATTATCGGAATTTAGCGCACTACCCATAGCCCGGTACCCTGACAGACGACAAAAACCGATCGTCTGCCCTATCAGTGCTCAGGCTATCGATCTGCCGCTTCACTGCGCTTTTTCGGCACGCCGTGCGTGTGGCAGTCGACGCACTGGAAGGAGTGGATATTGTGACGGCTGGAGCGCGAACGGAAAGTGGTATCCATCTTCTCCACATCCAATCCGCAATTGGACATCTTGGGATGGCAGTTGGCGCAGGAAGCGCGTGTCTTTTCGCCGTGGCCCTGATGGCAGGCCAGGCAACTGATGCCTTCGTGGATGCCGACGGGAGTGCGGTCGTCGCCATCGCCCGCCTGCATGGCGGCGCTTGCGGCGTGGCATTGATAGCAGAGCGCCTGGCGCTGATCGGGACTCATCTTCACCCGCCGCTTGCCCTGCATCATCTCCGGCAGTGGCAGTGAGGCCAGCGCGATGTGGCCCTGCGCGCGGCGGTCGAACAGAGCCAGTGAGGGAGTGGCCGCGGCCTGCAGGCTGCCGGCCGATTCCGGACGCCGCACGCGCGTCCCTTCCGGCTGCCCCGACCGGTGCAGTTGGTGGCAGGTCAGGCACGGAATCGCCGCGCGCTCCGCCCAACCCTCATCCACCAGCTTCCACGGCCCCTTCGTATCGACAGGCGTAACCATTTCGCGCAACGATCCCTGAAAGTGCATTCCATGGCAGCGGAAGCAATCTTCCATCAGAATGCGCTTTCGGTTGTGTTCGCGGTCGGTGAACGCCTGCGCGTAAGTCATGGCGTGCGGGCCGGCGCGCCAAGTGGCCAACTCCTCCTGGTGACAGTTGCCGCACCGCTCCACGACGGCTTGCACGTCCGACCATTGGTGAAAACGGATTTGCTCCGACACGACACCGCGCGCGTGCTCGTCCAGGCGCCGCGCATTGCCCGGCTGCAACACGCCGCCATGGCAGTCCGAGCACGCCACGTTGCGATGCGCCGAACCCAGCCACGCCACGCTCGAATCGCCCATTTCGTGACAGTCCCCGCAATACCCGACGCTCTGCGGCTTGGGACGTATCCTGGGATAAACGATTGCCGTCGCAATCGCGATCACCGCCAGCGCGGCCAGCCAGAACTTCATGCGTGCCGCTCCTTGACGATTGCCGCCGCCACGCGGTACGCATTCGCCAAAATTGTCAGCGCGGGATTGAACCCTCCGTTGGTGACGTGTACGCTGGCATCGGCGATATAGATGTTGTCGGCTTCATGGATGCGGCAATTGCGGTCCACCACGCTGGTTTTCGGATCGTTGCCCATGCGGCAGGTTCCCGCCTGGTGCTGGCCGCCGCTCAGGTCCAGGCCGGGAACGTTGGTCCAGGTGCGTATGGCGCCAGCCTCCTGCAGCCACTCGGCGGCTTTCTGGACCACCGCCCGCGCCACTTCGACGCTGTGCGGATGGCGCCCGCCAGAAAGGCGCGCCACCGGGATGCCCCAGAAATCCTTGATGCGCGGGTCCAGTTCCGCCCGCGCCTCGAACAACGGCATCTCCTGCACCGGACCCATCACCGCAATCGAGCGGCGATAGAACTGCCGCATGTAGTCCTTGTTGGCGCGTCCCCAACGCGGCGTATCTGGCGGCGTCATTCCAGTGAACTGAATCGGCAGGCGGATGAACTCGTTGGCCAGCATCGCTCCGCCTCGCAGGCCAGGGTTGCCGTGATTGAAATCGCAGATGGCGATGCTGGCGCCGGGGCCCACATCGTCGTAGGTGTCGAAATCGAAGAGGCCCACCGCGCGCGGATAGGCGTGCCCTTGCAGGTTGCGGCCCACCCAGTCGTAGCGGTTGCCCAGGCCATGGGGATGCAGCCGGCTCTTGGAATTCAGCAACAGGCGCGCGGTTTCGATAGCACCCGCGCTCACCACCACCAACCGGGCCGGCTGCGTTTGTGGGCGGTCGTCGGCGTCGTAGTAAGTTACGGCCGTCGCATGCCCGCGCGCATCGAGCACGATCTCCTTCGCCATCGCGTCGGTGCGCAGCTCGCACAGGCCGGTCGCCAGCGCAGTGGGAATCACCGTGTTTTGCGTGCCGTTTTTGGCGTTGACCTCGCAGGCGAACCCCACACACCAGCGGCACCGCATGCATGGCCCGCGGCCGTTGTACGGCACGCTGTTGCGCAACATCGGAATGTCGAAAGGATGCCAGCCCTTGCGCAGAGCCGCCGGCTTCAGAATCTCGTATTCGCGATTCGGCGGCAGCGGCGGCATCGGCAAGCCGCGCCGGCGCGGAGCGTGGAACGGATCGGGCGCCACGTCGCCGGAAACGCCCATCTCCCACTCGGCTTTCTCGTAGAACGGCTCCAGGTCGTCGTATGTGATCGGCCAATCGTCCAGCGTACTACCCGGCGGACATCCATAGATGGACTTCATGCGGAAGTCCTGCGCCATATATCGCCAGGCCATCGCGCCGTAACTCACCGTGCCGCTGCCCACGCAGGCGGCGTTGTTCGAGTAAGCGCCATCGCTCGGCAACACCACCAGCTCGCGGCCGCGGCGGTCCACGGCCACCCGCGGATTACGCTCATCATCCGGGCCGAAGGGCGCCCCCAGGACGCTGGTGCGCTGGTTCCGCAGATCGTCCTTGTGGTCGTCCCACGCGGTCACCCAGCGTCCGCGCTCGAGCAGCACCACGCGCAGGCCGGCGCAGGCGAGCTCCTTGGCGATCACGCCGCCGCCGGCGCCCGCGCCAATCACAACCGCATCCACCGGCGCCAGCGCCATGGCTAGGATCCCTTCCCCTGGCGCAGATCGTACTGGATCCGCCCGCGCACCGGCGAGGCGGGCACGCGCAGCATGCGCCAACTCGCATAATCGCGATTACCGCCGTGGCGTGGACTGCCGTAGAAGCCCTGCATCGTATGCGCCAGCACCATCTCGAAAAACGGCCGCGCGTCCTCTTCGATGCGCTCGACCACCGCCAGCCGCTGCTCGCCTGCCAGTTGGTCGAGCGGTTTGCCGAACATCTTGCTACTGAGAGCGGCAGTACGCACCAGACCTTCGCGGTAAGCGCGCCGGTAGCGGCGGTAGGGGCCGGCCAGTTGGCGGTCGATGAAAACGACCGCGCCGGTCGCTGCGGCACCCGGGTCCTGATCGGCTGGAATCAACTGATCGCAGATCGCGTTCAGCGTGCGCGTCTCGTCGCCCGTCAGCGCCAGCCGCGCTCCCGCATCCTGGCGGCAGCCGGCAGTTGCCAGCACGGCTCCGGCGAGAAACGAACGGCGGGACGGTTTCCGCATACGGCTGCTCCAATATCCGACTCAGCCGGAATAGTATCACGCGGCACATCGCGTGATAACCGTCGCGTACGCACTCGTGGCCAACCTCGGGACGGCAAGGCTAATTCAGGCCGGTGACTCAGCCCGCGACCGGCGCCGGCGCCGTCGACATCGATGCTGCCGCCTTCGAGCACCATGTCCGGCGGGAACACCGGCAGCTCCAGCCGGCGCGCCAGAAACGCTGCACAGCCGCATCCAGCTTCCAATCGTCGTACTTGGCCCAGGCATTGAAACGCCACGCGGTCAGCGCGCGCCGCGCCTGCCGTTCCGGCGCGCGGCCACGCGATCCAAGTGGCGTGGTGCGGCTCCCATTCGGCCGGCATGCGAAAGCCGCGCGCGTCCGAGCTCAATCGATCACCCGGTTGAGGATCGGTGCGTACGCGTCGATGCGGCGGTCGCGCAAAAACGGCCAGTTGCGCCGCACTTCCTCGATCCGACGCGGGTCGCATTCGACGACCACCGTCTCTTCTTTTTCGTGGCCGGCTTCGGCCAGCACCTGGCCGAACGGATCGGCCACGAACGATCCGCCCCAGAATTCCAGGCCCCGCTCCGGCGGCCCTTCGTATCCCACGCGGTTCGCCGCGGCCACATATAGCCCGTTCGCGATGGCATGGCTTCGCTGGATGGTACGCCACGCGTCGTGTTGCGCCACGCCGAATTCCCGCTTCTCGGCCAGGTGCCAGCCAATCGCAGTCGGGTAGAACAGCACCTGTGCGCCAGCCAGCGCAGCCAGGCGCGCGGCTTCCGGATACCACTGGTCCCAGCACACCAGTGGCGCGATGCACGCATAGCGCGTGTCGAAGCAGCGGAAACCCAGGTCGCCAGGCGTGAAGTAATACTTCTCGAAATACAGCGGGTCGTCCGGAATGTGCATTTTGCGGTACATCCCAAGCAGTAATCCGTCGGCGTCGAACACCAGCGCCGTGTTGTGATACACGCCCGCGGCGCGGCGCTCGAAAATGGACGCGACGATCACCACTGCTAGCTCGCGCGCCAGCCGCGAAAGGCTCTCCACCGTCGGCCCGGGCACCGGCTCGGCGAGGTCGAAGAAGCGGGTATCTTCCTCACGGCAGAAATACTGCGAGCGGAACAGTTCCGGCAGGCAGACGATCTGCGCACCGCGGCCGGCAGCTTCGCGGATGCGCCATTCCGCCTTGGCCATATTCTCATTCGGATCGACCGCGCACGCCATCTGGATGAGCCCGATCCGGAACTTGGAGTGCTGCATCCCCCCTATTGTACCCGTGCCGGATTGCAGCCGATCACAGCCCGGCGCGCTGGCGAGCTGACACGCACGGTTGTTCTCAGCGTGGCAGCCGCCAAATCAAGTAAAGCAGACCGATGGCGAATCCTGCTCCGGCCTGGTACTCCTGATTCTGTATATACAAGAGGAAGCGGAACGGCGCCGGAGTCGATCCTGGATCCGGCGTCAGTCGCGGCCACAGCGCCCGCACGCGCGCCGCATACGATGCGTAGTCCGGAAACAGGTGGCGCAGGTGCTGTTCCTCGAGCTGAATTACCGGCAGATAGACGAACAGGAAGACGCAGGCGAACAGTAGAGCCAGCCAAGGGCTTCGCGCGGCGATGGCGAGCCCTGCCGCCACCAGCAGCGTGCCAAGGTAAAGCGGGTTGCGCATGTGCGCGTACGGTCCGCCGGTCGAGAGTCGCCGATTCTTATCGAGACATCCCGCCGCCCAGCCGCGCAGCGCGAGACCCAATAGCGAGACGGGAACGCCCCAGGCAATCGATGCCGGGAGAGGCCGCGACAGCCAGGCGAAGACGAACACAATGAGAAAACCGGACGGCACGCGCAGCCGCGCCACCGCATCGGCATAAGGTTTGGGGAATGGGATCATTTGGGTCCGCTCGAACTTTCGCCGAGCCCGCGGCCCAGCGCGGCGCGCAGCGATTCGAAGACTTCGCCGACCGTGATCCGGCGCATACTCTCGTCAATCGCGTCGAGCCGCTTGTAGCTGGTCACAGCGCCCGGCCAACGCAGCACGCGGAGCGAATCGCCGTAAGGTCCGTTGCGGGCCGGGTCGGTGGGACCGAACAGCGCCACGCCGGTCTTGCCGAGCGCCGCCGCCAGGTGCATCGGTCCGCTGTCCACCCCTACCACCGCGGCGGCGCGGCGGGTGGCATCGAGCAAACCGGGCAGGCCGCAAGCGTGCGGCCAGGTGCCGTCCGCGGTTCCAAGTTGCGCGCCAGGCGGACCGTTGAGCACCAGCGGCAGCTTCAACTCGTGCAGCAGTAGCCTGCCCAGCGCCAGGTAGTTTTCGACCGGCCACTGCTTAGCGCGCCAGCCGGCCATCGGCGATGCCAGCACGAAATCGCCATCGGGCAAGGCCGCTTCGGGCCGGCCGGCCGGTAACGGGAAGACTCGAAGCGTTTGGCGCGCGCCGGCGGCCGCGGCGAGATCGAGATTGCGATCCACCACGTGCGCGGCGGCGCTGGACGCGCGATGCGTGTAGAAGACGCCGGCCGCAGCCTCCCGCAGTTGGCCGCGGTCCCACCCGAAAATGCGCTTGGGGCCGGCGGCCGCGGCCACCACGGCGGACTTGATCAGCCCCTGGAAATCCACCGCGAAGTCGAACGTGGCGGAACGCAACTCCCGCCACGAGGCCAACAGTCCGGCTGCGTCGCGGCGGCGCAACAGAATCACGCGATTGACAAACGGATTGCCTTCGAGCAGCGCCGCCCACTGCGGTTCGACCACCCAGGTGAGCTGCGCGCCCGGAAAGCTCTGCTTCAGAGAAGCCACGGCCGGCAAGGCGTGGACGATATCGCCCATCGCGCCGAGCCGAACCACGAGGATGCGCGGAGGGGTCTGGGTCAACGGAGGCTGCCAGTCCCTATTCAATCACAATTCGCCGCCGCGGCTGGGATTCCACGGCCAAACAACATCCGGCCCTCATTCGAGTGCTGTTTGACTGGTTGATGACTCCGATGCCACAGGAAAAATCGGCGAGAACATCTCCGGAAGCGCTGCACTTTCAAGGGTGAGGTGAGAGTTCGTGGTTTCCGGTGGGCAGGTAGACGGCAGGGCGGCGGCGGAATCCGTAGCAGGCCGGGCCGTTGCAGGCACCGCTTCCCACTGAGATCCGGAAGGAGGCAATCGGGTTGAACCCTGGTCGGAGGTGCCCGCCGGATCGCATCCCGGAACTCGACGGCGTACGCGGCTGCGCTATCGCGATGGTGCTGCTGTTTCATTTCGGGCCGGATCTGCCGCAGAACCGCGTTGTCCAACACATCGTCTCCTGGGGTTGGGTAGGCGTCAATCTGTTCTTTGTACTAAGTGGCTTCCTGATAACACGCATCTTACTTCGAACTCGCTGCCGCAGCGATTACTTCCGGTCCTTTTACGTTCGCCGGGCCTTACGCATTTTCCCGGTTTACTACTGGACTCTGATTGCGGTCGGGCTCTTATTCGGCGCTGTCCCTGCCTTGCGGCCCGCCCTGCCTCCTTTACATGATCGGGTTCTCTATAGGTTCTATCTGGGCAACTGGACGCCGCTGTTTCACGAACACGCTCAGCAATTGCTCGGACACTTCTGGTCGCTGGTTGTCGAGGAGCAGTTCTACTGGGTTTGGCCTTTCGTGGTTCTATTTGTGCCCGCGAAAAGGTTGCCATGGGTCGCAGCGGGTACCTTCGCTTCGGCATTGCTGTTTCGAATGGCATTCCTGGGCGTACATTTCTTCATCCATGCCAACACGTTTGGCAACACCGACTCGCTGATGATCGGCGCTTTGTCTGCGATCGCTTGGCAGACGCCGGCGGTTTTCAGATGGATGGCTCACTGGGCCAAGTACTTCGGCGCCGGCGTTGTCCTGATTGGCGCCACCGTGGTTGCGGGCGACCGGTTCCTGGGCCAAAAGTTCACCGATACAATCGGCATCATGGCACTGGCGCTGGCATTCGGAGGCCTGCTCTGGCTCGCCGCACTCGGGCCGGAGTGGGTCCGCGCGGTGTTTCGCTCTCCAGTCCCGACGGCGCTCGGTAAGTACAGCTACGGTATCTATGCATATCACCAACCCCTGTATGTGGCCATGATGCGCCTGCACCTGGTTCGACACGGCTGGCCGATGTTCATACTGGCGCTGACCGTTTCCATCGCCTTGGCTGTCTTATCGTTTGAGATCGTTGAAAAACGGATGCTGAAGCGAAGAGAGCGGCGGGGTTCGGCTTATTTGCCGTTCGCGTATGCTGAGAGGCCGAACCTGAGGCAGAAGGAAGGTGGGGTTCAGCTCAAAGCTACGGTGGTTCGTGTCGAGTGAGCCACCGAATGGTTGGCGCGGCGCGGGGGAGCCGGACCGCTGTGTGCGTGGTGCGGTCCGTGCGGCGGCGCAGCCTCTGCTGAGTCGCAGTCCAAAACCCGGCACCAAATTCCCGTAGGGACGTACCTCGTTTACTAACTGTGGAACGGCGCGCCCGCAGAACCCTGGGTCACCACTTCGCCATCCGCTGCAGAAGCTTTTCGTACTCGCCGCCAAACTCCAGAAGCGTGATCTCGCTGAGAGAATAGCTCTCCTCTCCCTCCCACAGTGCTTGCGGCGATATGGCCTTGATGGCCATGGCGCGTTGGTTTGTCCGAAGGAACTTCCCTACGTAGCAGACTCCCCTCCGGACTCGTTCACGATGAATTGTGATCAGCGAAAATGCTGCTCCGGCGGATCGAAGAGCCTCTCGCATTGAGCCAATAGTCACAGCATGCGGCTTGGAAGGGCGCACCCTCTGCAGCCGAACTGCCCGCACGACGAAATCAGCCTTCGGAAACGAGCGCCACCTCATCACGTCCGAATTACGAAAGACGGCGTATCCGTTAAGTCGAAAGAAGTCGCTGTCAAGTACCTGGATCAAGGTGAGATCAGCATTCCAAGCCAGCGCGAAGCCTCTCAACGGAAAGGGATCGAGTGGCCTGCGATCAAACTCCAGCAACGGATATCCGGCCAACGAGAACCCGTCCGAGGCTATCTTCAAGGTCGACTGCCGCCAATCCGACATGACTATTTGATAGCACAATTCCTCGGCTATTCACTTGGTCGCGTCACCCAGATCCCAGAGACTGACCTGCCGCTGAGCACTCGCCAAATGCTCCCGCCTGCGGGCGGTGGGCGTGCCAGGGCTTGACACACTTACTCGGGCTGGTCGTAACCGCCCAACCGGCGGATCCAAATGTTGCGATAGCGCACTGGGTCGTGGTGATCCTGCAATAGTAGCGGCGCTTCGGCCGGCTGAGACGTGTAGTGAGCCACCTGCCGGTAGACCATGGGACCCATAATCTCTTTGTGGTTGTGTACCACTACACCGTTGTAGACCACCGTCACGAACGCCGGCCTGGTTACCTGATCGCCAGACAGGCGCGGCGCTTCGAAAACGATGTCATAACTATTCCACTCGCCTGGCCTGCGAGCCGGGTTGACCAGCGGCGGCCACTGGCCGTAAATCGCCGCCGTCTGTCCATCCGCATAAGTCGGGTTCTCCCACGCGTCCAACACCTGGATTTCAAAGCGGCTCATCAGGATCACGCCGCTGTTGCCGCGGCCCTGGCTGTTGCCGTGCGGCGGCGCGGGCGATGCCCACTCCACGTGCAACTGACAGTCGCCGAAGCTCTCGCGCGTCACCAGGTCGCCCGAGTTGCCCACCACTTCGAAATAGCCGGGGCCAAGCGTCCACGTGGGATCGATCAGCTTACCTGCGTTGGCGCCCCGGCCACGCTGCTGCCAGTGCGAAAGATCGGTGCCATCGAAGAGCACGATTGCATCCGAAGGCGGCGCGCCGGGCGCGCTCCCTGGGACCACCACTTTGGGATGCGGGCGAGCCGGATCATGCACGTGCCAGGGCATGCCTGGCAACATCGGCGTATCGGTGAAACCCAGGTCCGGATTGGGGTGCTGGTTTTGGGCCGAAGCCGCGCTCGCAAGCGCGGCAGCGGCGGAAAGCTTCAGAAAATCGTTCCGCGTCATGGCGTTCACAAGGATAATGCCATTGCCACCCGCAAAACAACCGTTCAGCGCCGCGTTCGGTTTACAGACGTTGGACTGCCTTCCGCGCCAACGGCCGCAGCTTGTCGAGCATCTCTTTCCGGCCGGCGATGTCCTGCTTCTCAGCCGAATCGGTGACGAAGAGTTGTAATATCTTTGTTCCTTTGACGATGACGAAACCGCATTTTCCGGCCGAGCTTTGCACGCTCCGCCGGATGACCTCGGCATAAGCGTACGATCCCATACCCGCCTCGTCCCCGGCCATCCAGTTCTTCTTCGCGCTGGTGGCTTTCAGACCATCCCAGATTTCCTTGGTCGTGGTACCCCAATCCGTCACCGTGATGGTCAGGCGCACGCCAAGTGTCCGCACGGAGTAGCCGCAGCCTATGGCTCCCATCGACAACGGATTGGCGCTGCCCCCCAGCAGCGCGTTCGCTTCATCCTGCGTCACCAGGTCGCAGGCCGGGCGGCTCTGCCCAAACAGCGCGGGCACCGCGAGAATCGAGAGAAGAATAAGTGTTCGCACATCGATATACGCAGCACCCGGCTGCCAGATGGCGCATCCGTTTTGTAAACATTCGCGGGAAACCAAAGAAGCCCCGCCGCCCTTCGGTGAGGGCGTTACGGGGCTGGGAAAACAGTGGACGAGTAGAATCGACCGCTCCCTTCGGTTGCGGCTCCGATTGCTTCCTGAGCCGCGGCCGTCAGAGAGCGGTTGCTGACGTGCGAACCGGCTTTTCAAGGCAGGCCCTTAGTTCTTGGCCGGACCCGCGGGTGCGGCGCTGGCAACCTTGGCAGTGCCGGCGACTTTCGAAGAGCTGGTCTTCTTGGCAGACTTTGTCGTGCTCTTCGTGCTCTTTTTGGTGCTCTTCGGTTTCGCAGTGCTCTTGGCAGTGCTGGTGGTTTGCCCGGGCGTAGCGGCGGGCGCGGGGGCCGGCGTCTGCGCGGCGAACGACATGGTGGCAAACGTCAGGGCGATGGCAAACAGCGTCTTTTTCATTTTTTTCTCCTCTGCGGGCCTCATCGCCCGCTTACAATCCCATCTTGCGGCAGGTGCGAAAAAAGCACGATAGCCGCGGCAGGCTATTGGAGGCCCCGAATCCGGGGTGGTAACGGTTAAGATTTGTTAGTGTGGATTGGGCGTGTCGCGTAGCCCGGCCAGGCGATGCAAGCCGGGCGCGCGAGTTGCGATACTCAGGAACGCGATGTATCCGAAACCGATCACTCACGGCAGTATCTTCCGCGTGCTGACGGCCGGCTTCGCGCTGGTGGTGATCCTGCTGCTAGCTGCGGCGCTGGTGGCAGTCCGCAATATTCGCGCCATCCGGCAGAGCGCCGCCGGCCTGATTGGCGAACAGGAAGTGGCGCGCCGGCTGATTGGCGAGCTGCATGGCCAGCAGACCAGCCTGAGCGAAGTATTTTCCGTGCTGGCACGCGATCCCGATTCGGTGGATTCCGGCGCCATCCTCAAACAGCTCGATAACGCCGACGCCGACACCACCCGCATCGCGGCGGAAGGCGCGCGCACGGCGGATCGAGATCTGTGGGTGCGCCTGAAGCAAGCCTCACTCGCCTTTTCGGGCGAGGCGCGCCACATTCTGGCCGAAGACGAGCCTGAGACTTTCGCTCCGGTGGAGCTGTTTCGCGAGCACGAAGACTTCATGACCGTCGTGGCGCGGCTGGTGGAGCGGGAATACAGCAAGGCCGGCGCGGCACAGGCGCAGCTCAATCGACGGACCTCGGAGCTGCTCCATACCACGGTGATCTTTGCCGGCGCGAGCGTGTTGCTGGCGCTCGTGTTCGCCATCGTAACGGTGCGCATGGTGTCGCGGCTGATTCGCGGCATGGAATGGCAGACGGCCGAGCTGGGCCGCGTGTCCTGGCACATGCTGGAGGACCAGGAGGCCACCGCGCGCCGCTTCTCGCACGAGCTGCACGATGAGCTGGGCCAGGCGCTCACCGCAATCAAGACCAACTTGGTTGCGCTGGCCACGAGCGGGCAAACGAGCACGGAGCGCACCGCCGACTGCCTGCGCCTGGTGGACGAAGCCATTGGCAACGTCCGCCAGATGTCGCAGCTCCTGCGGCCCACCATCCTCGACGATTTCGGACTGGCGGCCAGCCTGCGCTGGCAGGTGGAGGGATTCGCCGCGCGCACCGGCATCGATGCGCGTTTCGAATCGAACTTCGACGGCAGGTTGCCCGGCGAAACGGAAACGCACCTATTCCGTATTGCGCAGGAGGCGCTGACCAACGTGGCGCGCCACGCGGCGGCGCGGCGGGTGACGGTGAAGCTCGCCGCCGAAAAGCGGCAGCTTTGCCTGAGCGTGGAGGACGATGGCAAGGGCCTCGCCGGCGCGCCGGCGGAAGGCCGCGGCATGGGCATGATCGGAATGCGCGCGCGCGCACGCATCGCGGGCGGCGAGTTGACCGAACGCTCGCGGCCCGGCCAGGGTGTTCTAATTGAGGTGCGGCTCCCCATTCCCGATGAAGAAGATTCGCATTCTGCTGGCTGACGATCACGCGGTGGTACGGCGCGGATTTCAGATGATCCTCGCCGAGCAAGCCGACATGGAAATCGTGGGCGAGGCCGGCAACGGCCGCGAGGCGCTGGAACTTGCCGCCAAGCTGAAGCCCGACGTGGTGGTGATGGATGTCGCCATGCCGGAACTGAACGGCATCGAGGCCACCCGCCGCATGGCCGACAACGCCCCGCATGCGCGCGTGCTGGCGCTCAGCATGCACAAGGATTCGGTGTATGTGCGCGAAATTCTGCGCGCGGGCGCGCGCGGCTACCTGCTGAAAGATTCGGTGGCCGCCGACCTGGTGAGCGCAGTGCGCGCCGTGGCCTCCGGTGAAGGCTACTTGAGCCCGGCGGTTTCCGACGCCGTGCTCGACGATTACCGGCGCCACGTTACTAACCCCATCGACCGGCTGAGCAGCCGCGAGCGCGAGGTTCTGCAAATGCTTGCCGAAGGCAAGACCAACAAGGAAATCGCCGCAGTTTTGAACCTGAGCGTTTACACGGTGGATGCGCACCGTGGCCGCATCATGGAAAAGCTCAACGTACACAGTATCAACGAGCTGGTTCGCTTCGCCGTGCGGAATGGGCTGATCGATTGAGGTCTTGCGCCGTAACGACACCGCCAACGGCTTCCTGACGGTCGCGGCTCCGATCCGCTCTGGGTCGCGACCGGCAGGGAGCGGTTACCGACGCTACCGCCAGCGGCCGCAGTAGTAGCGCCAGTGCCCGCCCTCGTGGCGCCACGCGGGTGCCACCCACACGGCGCGCGGGTGTGGCCGACGCACCCAGCGGCCGGGAGCCCAGGCCCATGCGCCACCGCGCAGATCCCAAAATCCTTCGGTCCATACGAAGCCAGGGCCCGGCGCCACGCCGATGACTCCGTAACGCGGCGGCGGCGGCTCCACGATGACTGCGGCGCTTCCGGCGCAACCGGTAAACAGCGAACCGGCCAGCAGAAATGCGGCCGTCAAGAGTTTTCGGTTCATTTTGTGCTTGCCTCCTACACGGTCAAACGCGTTGCGAGAGGAGCCGTTGCGGTCCTGAAACGAAGTTAATATTAGAAGGCGTTAATGCGGGGCGGCCGAACGCCGGTTGTTGATGCGGCAGTCGGGCAACCGCTAAGATTGAAGTAAGCTCAGACCCAATGCACGCTTTCCCCAACGCGTTTTCGATTGGCACGGTGCGGATCGCTCCGGCCACGGTGCTGGCGCCGATGGCGGGCGTCACCGACACCGTGTTCCGGCGCTTCATTCGCAATCTAGGCGGCTGCGGGCTGATGATGACGGAATTCACCAGTTCGCACGGCGTGAAAGCGGCCGAGGGCGCGCGCAAGGTCACCCGCACGCTGAAATACCTGGCCTTCGCGGCGGAAGAACGGCCGATTTCGGCCCAGTTATTCGGTGCCGACCCGGCGGTGTGCGCGGATGCGGCGCGGGTGTGCCAGCAACTGGGCTTCGACATCGTCGATCTCAATCTCGGCTGCCCGGTGAACAAGGTGGTTAGGTGTAATGGCGGCTCCGGCCTGCTGCGCGACCTGCCGCTGGTGGAACGCCTGCTGCGCGAGGTGCGGCGCGCGGTGACGATTCCGTTTACGCTCAAATATCGCGCCGGCTGGAACGACCGTGAGCTGGTGACGGTGGAACTGGCGCGGATGGCGGAGGATTGCGGCTTGGATGCTATCGCGCTGCACCCGCGCACGCGCGAGCAGGGCTACGCCGGCAAAGCCGATTGGAGCCGCATCGCGGAAGTGAAAGCGGCGGTGAAGATTCCGGTGATCGGCAACGGCGATATCGTCACGCCGAAGGACGCCGTCCGCATGGTCGACGAAACCGGCTGCGACGCGGTGATGGTGGGCCGCGCGGCCAGTTTCAATCCGTGGATCTTCCGCCAGATCGAGCAGTACCTGGCCACCGGAGCCTACGATCAGCCGAGCGAGCACGACCGTTACCAGATCATGCGGCGCTATTATGCGATGCTGGTGGAGCGCGGCGAGAAGGATACGGTCGGCAAGATGAAACAGTTCGCCACTTACTTCACACACGGCGTGCGCCACGGCGCGCAGCTTCGCGCGTCGATCTACCAGGCACAGGAGCCGCAAGCGATTCTCGGGCTGGTGGACGAATTCTTCCAGGCCGAGCCGGCGGTGGCTTCCTGATCCGGTGAAGAAAGTTCAGATCATCACCGATGGCTCCTGCCTGGGCAATCCGGGCGCCGGTGGCTGGGCGTGCATTCTGATCCACAATCGCCAGACCAAGGAATTGTTCGGATCGGAGCCGCACACCACCAACAACCGGATGGAACTGCGGGCGGCCATCGAAGGTCTGCGCGCGCTAACCGAACAATGCGAAGTGGAGGTGGTGACGGATTCCGAATACGTCAAGAACGGCATCACCACATGGATTCACGGCTGGAAGCGCAAGGGCTGGCTGACGGCGGCCAAGAGGCCGGTGATCAATCAGGACCTGTGGAAGGCCCTGGACGAACAGACGGCGCGCCACCGGACCACCTGGGTATGGACCAAGGGCCACGCATCGCACGCCGGCAACAACCGTTGCGACGAACTGGCCAACCGTGCCGCCCACGAACAGATATCGAGTGGAGCGGCAGAATAGATTGCGCCGGCGCGGCTGGGTCGCTGAATCCGAAATCGTTTCTTGTTGTGAGACCGCTCCCTGACCATCGCGGCTCCGATGCTTTCAGAGAGGCGGCCCAAGGGAGCGGTACGCCGCGAACAATACCATATCGGACCGCGCGAAGACCTAGCCTTCTGCCGCCGGGCGTGCGTCCTTAAGCATCGCAGCCCAGCCGGGGTAGCCTCGCGCGGCCGCGTAGTCATCCTCTTCCAGTTCGAAGGCGATGTCGAGCCTCGCACCGGGCGCGAACTCGGCGGCGCGCCCCGCGAAGTTCCATGCCTTCAGCGTCAGGCTACGGCCGTTCTGGCGCACCGCAATGCGCAGGTGCTTTTCCTTCATAACCACCGGCGCCGCCGCAACCTCGACGCCGCGGGCGGCAAACAGCGGCGCCCGGTTCCCGTTGCCGAACGGCGCCAGGGCTAAGACATCCTTCACCGCGGCTTCGGTGATTTCGCCGAGAGCGGCGGTGGCGTCGATTTCCAGGCTCGGCGCAAAATCCTCCGCACTCAGCCGCGCCGCGGCATACGCGTTGAACCGCCGGCGAAACTCTTCCACGCGAGCCGGCTCTAGCGTCACCCCGGCTGCATATTTGTGGCCGCCAAAACGAACGAACAGATCGCGCATCGATTCCAGCGCTTCCAACAAATGAAACGCCGGAATGCTGCGGCCGGAGCCTTGCGCCAGGCCGTCTTCTTCGTTGCGTCCAAGCACGAACACCGGCCGGTGCAGCCGGTCCACGAGCCGGTTAGCTACGATGCCGAGCACACCGCGGTGCCAATCCTTCGCGTAGTAGACCAGCGCGGCGGCGGGCGCCTCCACGGGCAACCGCTCGCAGGCGTCGCGAATAGTGGCCTCCACCTGGCGGCGTTCGGCGTTCTGGTCGTGAAGCTGCCGCGCCAGCTCGTGTGCGCGCGCCGGGTCGGTGGTCAAGAACAACTCGATGACGCTCTGCGCCGTATCCATGCGGCCGGCGGCGTTGATGCGCGGTACGATCTGGAAGGCTACCTGGCGAGCACCGATCGATGCGCCGCGGCTGAAACCAGCCACCTCCAACAGCGCTTGCAGGCCGAGGTTGTGCACATCGCCTAAACCATCGAGCCCGCGTTTCACGATGACGCGATTTTCGCCCGTGAGCGGCACCACGTCGGCAACCGTGGCAATCGCCACGATCTTTAGCAGGGATTCGGAGACGCGCGCCAATCTCTCCGCAGGCCAGCCGCAGCGCGCCAGCAACGCCTGCGCCAGCTTGAAGGCAACGCCGGCGCCGCAGAGGTCCTTGTTCGGATACGGGCAATCGCGGCGATTGGGATTGATCACCGCCAGCGCCGGCGGCAGCTCGGCTTCCGGCAAATGATGGTCGGTGACGATCACCGCGATGCCCAATTCCGCCGCTCGCCCCACCACTTCCGCCGCGCGAATGCCCGTATCCACGCTCACAATCAGCTTGACGCCGCGCGCGGCTGCCTCCTCGACCACGTCCGAACGCATGCCATAACCGTCTTTGAGGCGATGCGGCACATGATAGAACGCGCTACCGCCGGCGAGGCGAATCGCGGTCATTAACAGCACCACGGCAGTGGTGCCGTCCACGTCGTAATCGCCGTAGATCAGGATCCCTTCGCGGGCCGCGATGGCGGCGCGCAGGCGTTCGACGGCGGGCTCCATGTCGCGCAGCCCGAATGGGTCGTGCAGGTCGCCGAGTGAAGGATGAAGAAAGCGGCGAGCCGATTCCGCGTCGGTGAACCCGCGCGCCGCGAGCACCTTGACGGCAAGCGAACCGACGCCCAGCGCCGCGCTCAAACCCGCCGCGCAGCCCGGTTCGTCCTTCGGGAACAGCCAGCGGGCATGGGTGGCGGCGGTGAGGGGAGGCGTCAACATTGTGTCCAACCGGCAATACTCAGAAGTTGGGAGAAGATCGGTTAGCAGGCGAAAGCGCCTGCCCCACTTGCTTGGGATCCCCCCGACGGCACAGTGGGACAGGCGCTTTCTCCTGTCAACCCGCGCTCGGAGCGGTTCAAGTTGGCCTGCGCAGCCAGCGAATGATTTGCCAGATCCCCATGGCGGTTAACGACAGTGACACCAGGCTCATAAACACCACGTTGAATACCGGGATCTGATTCTCCCGGCGATGCTTCAAATAATAGGTCCAGCTTCTCGTCAGCACGTAGCAGCCCATGGCGACGAGGAAGCACGAAAAGAAAGGACGCACTCCATTCTGGCTCGCGGAAGAGAGCGGACCTAGCAACGTCAGCGTCACGGGTTGCACGTCCACACCACGCCCTTCGCCGCCATGAACGCCCTTGTCAACCCGCGCTTGAATTGGGCTGCCATCGGTAGCTCAACCCGTCAGTTCTTCGAAAAGTAACCGGGCAGCGAGTTGGGCTCGTCGTCCTCGGGAGTCCGGGCCATGATTTCGTCTTCGATGCCGCCGAATTCGTCGTACCAGTCCGGCTGGAGTTCGTAGACGTAGAGGCGCGAATCGTGGTCGAACGCGAGCTCCAGCGAGCAGGTCAAGCCGGTGAAGACGCGCAGTTCGCGCAAGCGCGATTCGTAGTCTCGCCGCTCCTCGCGGCTGAGTTCGCACTCTTCGAGCTGGGCTTCCACCTCTTCGATATCCGAAGCCTCAAACTCGGCGGAAGCGAACAGGATCAGCCGGGCGCCGCACTTCTGCGCGACGTCCAGAAACGCCTGGTAGTCGGGATGCCTGTCGGTATCCCACAAGACCAGCCCCTGCCCTTCCAGACCGCCCGCGCGGTTGTGGAAGACAGCGAAACCGGCTGAGTCGAGATACTCCAGAATTTCGCGCTTGAGCGTATCGAGATTTAAATCCACTTGGGGCTAGCCTCAGGCCTGAACCAACACCAGAATATCAGAGGGACCGGCCAGGTCGCGGGCGGACGGCGTTACGATCGTCTTCGGCCCGATAAAGATCTTGCATTTTCCTTTGATGGCATCGCGCACGTCGGCTTCGCACACAAAGTCCACCGGCGTGGGCGTGGGCGCTGGTTGTGGTGGCGCCGGCGGTGGCACGTGCTCCGGCGCGGGCGCTGTCAGTCAGGTGTAGCCGCCGCTCGCTTCTCCGCCGCGGCGCGCCAGGAAGCGGTCCACCACGCTCGCCGCCACGTTCGGCACTACCGAAGAAGTCACTGCGGGCGCTGGCTGAGCGCACGATGCAGTACAGGCTGGACCGCCCGCGGCCGGCGCCGAGGCCACCACCCCGCGCGCAGCTAGGTACCGCTCCACCGCGGCCACCACGGCGCTGCGATCGATTCCGCTCACCGGCCCGGCGGCCGATGGGCCGGCCGGCGCCTGGTGGATATCCATCGGCATTTCGAAAGCTTCCTCCGGCTTGCGAACCACATACGCCAAACGCTTGACGTTGATCAGATGCAGCGGGCCCACGTTGTCGGATGTGATGTTGCCCGCGATGGCGCCGCAACCGAGCGTCATGCCCGGCAACAGATTGGTGGTGATACCGGTGGAACCCTGCGGCGCGGGCGTGTTCACCAGCACCCGCATGGCCGGCATGCGCGCGCCGTATTCGCGCGTGTGCGCATCGTCGCGCGAGTGAATCACCGCCGTGTGGCCCAGGCCGCCGAACTTCAGCAGTGCATAGCAGGTATCGAGCGCCGCCGCAAAATCGGCCACCCAGATCAGTGCCAGCACTGGCGACAGCTTTTCCATCGAGAGCGGGTGCTGTTTGCCCACCCCTGCCACCTCGGCGCAAATGATCGAGGTATCGGCCGGCACTTCGAAACCCGCCATGCGCGCCAGTTTCGTCGGCGCCTGGCCCACGCACTGCGGGTTGATGCTGAAATTGGGCATCACCAGCAGTTTGCCCAGCGCTTCCTTTTGGGCTTCGGTGGCGATGTATGCCTTGTTGGCCTTGAGCAGCGCCAAAATGCGGTCGCGCAACGAGCTTTCGGCCACGATGGCCTGCTCGCTCGAGCACACCGTGCCATAGTCGAAGCTCTTGCCGGCGACGATTTTCGGAATCGCATCGTCCAGGTCGGCCGAGGTGTCCACCAGCACCGGCACGTTTCCCGGGCCTCCGCCGAAGGCCGGCTTGCCGCTCGAGTAGGCAGCCTTCACCATGCCCGGTCCGCCGGTGGCCAGAATCACCCCGGTCCGTTCATGCCGCATCAACGCGGTGGTGCCTTCCAGCGTGGCCGTATCGATGCATTGAATAATGTCTTCCGGCGCGCCGGCTGCCACGGCAGCCTGGTACAGGACGCCGGCCGCGGCGCAAGTACATTTATGGGCGCGTGGATGCGGGCTGATCACAATCGCGTTGCCCGCCTTGAGCGATATCAGAACCTTGTAGAACGCCGTGGAAGTGGGGTTGGTAGTGGGCAGAATCGCCGCGACCACTCCCACCGGAACGCCGAACTCGACGATCTTCTCCTCCGGCCTCTCGCGCAGCAGGCCCATCGTCTTAACGCCCCGCATGCGGCGCGGCAGCCAGTCGCAGTTCAGCAGGTTCTTGATGTACTTGTCTTGGGCGTTGCCATAGCCGGTTTCTTCCACCGCCATTTCCGCCAGCCGGCGAGCGTTGGCGCGCGCCGCCGCGGCGGCGGCTTCGACGATCGCGTCCACCTGTTGCTGCGTATAGCTCCGATACTTCAGCGAAGCCTGGTAGGCCTTGTCGACCTTGGAACGGACCTCCTGTATTGACAGGAGATCTTTATCGGCAAGCATGGGCCGCTACTTCTTCAGGCCGCCGTGGGGCAGAGCCTTCTCCACTTCTTCGTGCGGGTTCGGAATCACGTGAACGCTGACCAATTCGCCGACGCGTCGTGCCGCGGCGGCGCCCGCGTCGGTGGCCGCCTTGACCGCTCCCACATCGCCGCGCACCGTGACCAAAACCAGACCCGCACCAACGAATTCCTTGCCAGTCAGCACCACGTTGGCGGTTTTGACCATAGCATCGGCAGCTTCAATAGCGGGCACCAGCCCCTTCGTCTCGATCATGCCAAGGGCTTCCATTTGTTCCTCCAAATGACTGTGAACTCACTAAACTAGCATACTTTAAGGCTGAGAATACCCTGCCAGCTCCGGTTGGGTGTGCCTCACCTGGCCCGTGTGTTTCTCCACACCACGAGGCGCAGCCGATTCGCCCCGGCCCTGCCCCTCCGCATCCAGCCGCGCCCCGCCTCCTATCCGCGCGGTACAATCCCAGGTGAATGCCATCCGCTCCCAGCGTCGGTTGGGCGAAGCTCCGCGTCACCGTGGTCGCCATGTCCGCGCTCGCGATTCTCTTCGTGTTGGTGCTCCTGCTCAGCGGTGGGACCTTGTTCCAGCCGATGGCGACCGTCTACCTTTACGTGCCCGATGCCACCGGTCTGGTCCCCGGGGCGGACGTGCGCGTCGACGGGATCGACGTGGGCACCACCGCACGAATTGGACTGTCCGGATCCACCGTCCCGGATCGCGCGATTCGCCTGGTTCTTAGCGTCCGGCGCAGCCGCCTCGCCACCATCACCAGCGATTCGACCGCGGAACTGACGGCCGACAACCTGGTTGGCGATCAGTTTGTCGATATTACCAGCGGGATCGCTTCGACCCACGTTCCGGCTGGCGGCGAAATTCACAGCAAGACTTCGCCCAGTCTGATGAAGAGCCTGGACCTGGCGCAGTTCGAGCAGCAATTGCGGATCGTGGATGGCGTCCTCAATGACATGGAGACCGGCCACGGCCCGGTTGGCGATTTCGTCCACAGCGATCAGATGTACGCGGACGTGGTGCGCCGCCTGGCCGTGTTGCAAGACGATCTGCGAGCGGCGGTGAAAACCACCGGCGCCGTGGGCAGCGTGCTCTACACCGACCGCCTGTACCGCCAGATCGACGATCCCCTGCTGCGCCTGGATGCGACGCTCGCCCGCTTCCAGTCCAACCCATGGCTGCGCGAAACCGGCCAGTATCGGCAACTCGTGGATGCGGCGCGAAGTTTGCGCCAATCGGTGGCGGATACACGAGCCGGCCAGTTCGTTCAGTCCGACGAATTGTACCTGGATTTGACCCACCGCCTGGTGGCGATCGAGCAGACCGTCGATGAGTTTAACTCCAGTCCCGTGTTCACTTCCTCCCTGCCTTATGACAACCTCACCAGCATGTCGCGCGAATTGGGCGCCTTTGTGCACGATCTTCGCGAGAACCCCAGGAAGTATCTGGGGATGAAGATATTCTGACGCCGGGCGTTACTTCTGCAAGAAGAAGTGGCCGACGAACATCGCGTCGATGCCGGAAGAGTAAAAACTGCGCACGGCGTCACGCGGCCCCGAAACCAGCGGTTCGCCAAACAGGTTGAACGACGTGTTGTAGAGCACGGGCAGCCCAGTGGATTCGCCGGCCGCGTGCAGCAGCTTCCAGTAGAGCGGATTCTCGCGGGCGTCCACCGTGTGTACACGTACCAGGTCGCCAGCCAGAATGGCCGCGGCGAATTTCTCGCGATACTCCGGCCGCACGCGGCCCACTGTGGCCAGGTACCGCGCATTCGGTCCCACTTCGAAATACTGGCTGGCCAGTTCCGCCGGCACGGAGGCCGCGAACTTGCGCACCGCCTCGCGATGCTTGATGAAAGTGTTCAGATTCTCCGTGGAATACGGATCGAGCGGCGAAGCCAGGATGCTGCGGTTGCCCAGCGCACGCGCACCGAACTCCATTCGCCCGTGCATCCAGGCGACAATCTTGTGATCGTTCAACTGCGCCACCGCGGCCGCGATCAGCTCCTCCGTGGTCAGCAGGTAGTGAAAGTTCAGCTTGCAGTTTTCCAGCACCCGCTTCGTCTCATCCGCGCTGTAGGCGGCGCCCAGCGCCAGCGTATCCAGCCGCACGCGCTTTTCCTGCCGGAACAAATGGTGCCAGGTTTCGAGCGCCGCTCCGATGGCCGTACCTGCATTGCCCGCCACCGGCTGTACGAAAACGTTCTCGAAGCCGGACCGATTTTCGAGCGCCGACACCAGCAGGGCGTTGAATCCCAATCCGCCCGCCAGGCATAGGTTGCGTCCCTTCCCGGCCAGCCGCATCACGGCCGCCTCCGCCGCCTGCTGCACGCCGGCCGCAATCGGCGCGCGCAGCTCCGCCGGGATGGGCGCCCCGTCTTCCAGGCCCAGCGCCTTATAAAACCGATGTCCGAATCCGCCCGAATGCGGTCGCTCGCTGCTGAAGAAGGCGCGATCCACGTGCAAGCCGGCATCGTCCGCCTGAAGGATTTGCAGAAACAAATCGCGGAAGCGATCGTCGCCGTGCACGGAAAGCCACTGCACTTTGTGCTCATCCACGTTGGCTTCGAAGCCCAGCAGCTCCGTGACGCGGCTGTAGACATCGCACAGCGAATCCGGCGAGTAATGTTCCTGCTCGATGGTCATGGTGGAGCCGCGGCCGGTCCAGCGCGATCCGCAGCGGAAATCGCCGCCGCGATCGAGCGTGAGCACCGTCGCCTCATCGAAAGGAGAAGCGAAGTAAGCCGATGCCGCGTGCGCCAGGTGGTGCTCCACCAGAGTGATGCGGCTGGCCGGAAACTGCGCGCGCAGCCGTAAATAAAAATCCCTCTCCGGCACCGGTCGCGCCACCGCTACCGCGTCCACTTGCTCGGGCTTCGCGCCGGCCAGCTCCAGGCACATCGAGATGGCGCGCTCCGGCAGCGGGTCGCGCCCGCCCCAGTGCATGCGGCGCCGCAGCAGTTTCGATTCTTCCACCGCGGCCGCCATCTCGCCGTCTTTCAATATTGCGGCGGCTGCATCGCCCAGCACGCCGCCGATTCCCAGAATAATCACCGGCCGCTCTTCTCCCGTTTCTCTATCTTCGCCCAGGTGTCGCGCAGCGCCACCGTGCGGTTGAACACCAGCTTGCCGGGTGCCGAATCCGGGTCCATCGAAAAGTAACCCAACCGTTCGAACTGGTAACCGGCATACGCTGCGGCGTCCTTCAAACTCGGCTCCAGCTTGGCCGCCGGGATCGTTTCGAGCGAGTGCGGGTTCAGATTGGCGAGGAAGTCCTGTCCCTCCTCGGTCTGGTTCGGGTCCGGGTTGCTGAACAGCGTTTCGTACAGCCGCACTTCGGCGTCAATCGCGTGCGCGGCCGAAACCCAGTGTATGGTCGATTTCACCTTCCGCCCATCCGGCGCATTGCCGCCGCGCGTGGCGGGGTCGTAAGTACAGTGGATTTCGGTTACCTCGCCTTTCTCGTTCTTCACCACACCGGTGCAGGTGATGAAGTAGCCATAGCGCAACCGCACTTCGCGCCCCGGCGAAAGCCGGAAATACTGTTTCGGCGGATCCTCGCGGAAGTCGTCCTGCTCAATGTAGAGCACCTTCGAAAAGGGCACGGGCCGCTTGCCGGCGGATTCGTCCTCGGGGTTGTTGCCCGCTTCCAACCAGTCCACCTGGTCTTCCGGATAATTCTCGATCACCACCCGCAGCGGACGCAGCACCGCCATCACGCGCTGCGCGCGCCGGTTCAGATCCTCGCGCAGGTGATGCTCCAGCAGGCCCAGCTCGATCGTCCCGTTGGTTTTCGAAACGCCGATCGACTTGCAGAAATTGCGGATCGCTTCCGGCGTGTAGCCGCGCCGCCGTATGCCGGCCAGCGTGGGCATGCGCGGATCGTCCCAGCCGGTCACGTGCCCTTCCTTTACCAGTTGAAGTAACTTGCGCTTACTCAGTAGCGTGTAAGTCAGATTCAGCCGGTCGAATTCGATCTGTTGCGGATGATAGATGCCCAGCGCTTCGCAAAACCAATCGTACAGCGGCCGATGGTCTTCGAATTCCAGGGTGCAGATGGAATGCGTGATCCCTTCGATCGAATCCGATTGCCCGTGGGCGTAGTCGTACATCGGGTAGATGCACCACTTGTCGCCCGTGCGATGATGCTCGGCGTGCAGGATGCGGTACATCACCGGGTCGCGCATGTTCAGGTTCGCCGACGCCATGTCTACCTTGGCGCGCAGCGTGCGCGATCCATCCGGAAATTCGCCCGCCTTCATCCGCTCGAATAGGTCCAGGTTCTCCGCCACGCTGCGGTTGCGGTAAGGGCTCTCCTTGCCGGGCTCGGTCAGCGTGCCGCGATATTGCCGTACTTCCTCCGCGTTCAAGTCGCACACATAGGCCTTGCCGGCCTTGACCATCTGCACGGCCCATTCGTACAACTGGCCGAAGTAATCCGACGCGTAGAAGCAGCGGTCCTCCCAATCGAACCCCAGCCAGCGCACATTCTCCATGATGGAATCGACATACTCGGTCTCTTCCTTTTCCGGGTTCGTATCGTCGAAGCGCAGGTTGGTCTTGCCGCCGAACTCGGCCGCCAAGCCGAAGTTCAGGCAGATCGATTTGGCGTGGCCTATGTGCAGGTACCCATTCGGCTCCGGCGGAAACCGCGTGTGTACGCGGCCACCCCATTTATTCGTCTTCAGGTCCTCGAGGATGATGTCGCGGACGAAATTCGAAGGGCCGGCCGCGGGCGGGTTGCCCGGCGCGCCAGCATTATCGTTGGACGGGTTCATATCGTTTTCAACTTTTCCAAAGCCTGCCCGATCCGTTCCAGGCAGGTCTCGCGCCCCAGCGCTTCCAGGGTGCCAAACAGCGGCGGAGCGTTCTTGCGCCCGCACACGGCTACGCGCACGGGCTGGAACATCTGGCCGGCCTTGATGCCCAATTCGACCGAAGCCGCGCGCAGCGCCTGCTCCAGCGGGTCGTGCCGGAATTCGGTTACTGCCAGCACTGCCGCGCTTTTCTCCAGCGCGCGCGCCGCCATGGCCAGATCGCCCTTCTGCGGAATGAGTTCCGCCACATCGTACGGCGCCAATTGCTTAGCGAAAAAGAAATCGCCCACCGTGGTCACTTCGCTCAACAGCCGTATGCGCTCTTGAATTAGTGGCGTAACCAGCGCCATTTTCTCCGGGCTGACATCGAAACTGGCGCGCGTAACAAACGGCGTCAACGCCGTAGCGAGTTCGTCGACCGGCATATTGCGAATGGTTTCCCCGTTCAGCCAGACCGCTTTCGGATCGAACGGCTCCGCTACGCTGAAGTTCACCACCGCGTTGCTGCGATTGATGCCATCGAGCGTGAACGCGCTGGTCAATTCGTCGAGCGTCATGCGCTCACGATCGTCCTTCGGCGACCAGCCGAGCAGGCACAGAAAGTTGAGGAACGCATGAGGCAGAAAACCGGCGTCGCGATACGTGGTGACGCTCACCACCGGCCCGTGCTTGCGTTTCGAAAGCTTGGCCCCATCCGGCGCCACCAGCAATGGCAGGTGCGCGAACTGCGGCGGCTCCACGCCCGCCGCTTCGAAGATCAGAATGTGCTTGAAGGTATTGGTGATGTGATCCTGGCCGCGAATGATGTGGCTGATGTGCAAATCGGCGTCGTCCGCGCAGGAAGCCAGATGATACGTCGGCATCCCATCGCTGCGCAGCAGCGCGAAATCCTCGATATCGGCAGTGGATTTCGATTGCTCGCCAAACACGCCGTCGTCGAAAACGATCGCATGCCCGCTCTCGCGCGGCACGCGGAACCGCAGCGCAAACGGCTCGCCGGCCGCCGCGCGCCGGTCGCTTTCCTCGCGCGACAACTCGCGCATCCCGGCCGGAAACAGCCACGTCCCGTGCTCGCCGGAGCGTTCCGTATCCGCAGCGCCCGCCGGCGTGAAATCGCGATACGCCAAATCCTTGGCCAAAATCGCCTGCGCCATTTCGCGATGCAGCGCGAGCCGTTCCGACTGCCGGTATTCCTCGTCCCAGCCGAGGCCCAGCCAGCGCAGCCCGTCGAAAATGGAGTTGAGCGAGACTTGGGTATTGCGCCCCACGTCCGTATCGTCCACGCGCAGAATCATCGTTCCGCGGTGGTGGCGGGCAAAAAGCCAATTGAAAATGAACGTGCGCGCACTCCCCACATGCAAAAACCCCGTGGGAGAGGGCGCAAACCTGACCCTAATCATTTGGAAAGCCCAGTATAACAAGCGGCTGGAAAGCGGTCGGAGATGGCGGCGGGGCGTGCGGAATCGATGGAGGCTGCCATGTGCGGTGGAGACGGCGGGGCGATTCGTCCCAATACATCCCGGCGATGCGCCTAGCTCTCAGTGATCGGCCAACTCGACGCCCAAGAGTCCGTACCTCTTGAGGATGGGTTTGACCACGACTTTCCACTCGAAGTGGCCATGGTTCTTCTGGGACTGCTCAAGTCGCTCCTTGAGCTCGGTGCAAAGCTTCTCAACTTCCTCTTGTGGAGGGAGGAGATCCAGCCCCTTCAGGTCCGCCAGGATTTCATTTCGCACGCCGCGAGGCAGGACGACTTTGTATATAGAACCCTTGGTCCGGCTCTCCTGCGGAATCCCGTGGAGGTTCCGGTAGAACGGACAGCCGACGTCTCCCGGGCACAGGAAGAGACCCTGCTGGGCCTCCTGCCGTGGGCTCTTGTGACCTGCGTCGACGAGTGCTATGAGTCGCCTTGGGTTGGATTTGGAGAAAGTCGCTGAAAACACGGCGCCGTCTCCGAACTCAAGCGGCGTACACGGGCTGAGCATGCCGCAACTCGCCTGTGCCGAGCGTTGAAACGCTGCCTTGTCGAACGCCCAGATCGCAAGGTCGCAGTCAAGATCCTGCTGACCCGCGAAGTACGCCGCAACGGACGGTGACGTCGTGCAGTCCAGCAGCCTCGATGGAAGGCCGTAGTGCCGCATCAGCGCGAGCCAAGAGACGCGATCATCATGCGCAGGCGGACTTTGAACGACCGTTGACGCCCTTTGGAACGAGTCAATCAGCTCCTCCTCGCAATCAGCGCGCCGGTAGCCCCCCTTCGTCTCGCCGTTCCAAAAGCGCCCGATGCGATCCAGGCTCGTCTCGAGCTTCCATGCCGAGTCGGCCATGCCTCGGAACACGTACCGGCCCTTGAGTTTGTTGAGAAGCTCCTTCGCATCTCCCCAGGTGCCAAGCGGAACGGTCTCTTCCCAGAGAAGATCGGTCATCTGCCCCGATATTACGACACCGGAACACACCTCCGCCAGCCAAATTATCGGCCGCCAGCACGGAGCGAATCCGTCGCCCAGAGTGCTACAATTCTGTATATACACATGGTCTTCGTGTGGGACGAGAAGAAGAACCGAGTAACCGCCGGAAGCACGGCATTTCGTTTGAGGCAGCGGCACGGGTCTTCGACGATCCAAGTGTCGTGTCATACCCGGACCGCGTGGTTGAAGAAGAGGAGCGTTGGCATTCCATCGGCAGCGGAAGCGGTATCGCGATCATACTCGTGGTCCACACAAGTGAGGAACAAGCTGGTGAAGAAGAAACCCGTATCATCTCGGCAAGAAAAGCGAGTCCCCGCGAGCGCGCCCTTTACGACTCCCATCAGTGACAAGCAGCGCCGGGAGTTGAAGCGGCTCGCCGCGCGTCCCGATTCGCGGATCGACTTCTCGGATGCGCCGGAACATTTGCCGCGCGCATCCGGCATTCAGGTCGGGCGATTCTATAGACCAATCAAACAGTTGGTGAGCCTGCGCGTAGATGCCGACATTCTCCACTGGTTCCGGGGACGCGGCAAGAAGTACCAGACCTACATGAACGAGGTTCTGCGCCGCGAAATGCAGACGAACGAACGGAGCCGGTGACCAGCGTATGACACGCTCGCTACCTCCACATGCGACCGCTCCCTTTGGTCGCGGCTCTGAAAGCAATCGGAGCCGCGACCAAAGGGAGCGGTTGCCGACGATGGAAACGGCTCTTCCTTAACAGCCGCGACAGCTTCACTCAGCGCGCGCCGCCCCCTACCACTGCGCGTACGCCACGCCATCCAGGCCCATCTTGTCGGAGCCGCTGTGGACGTCGAAGATGCCGGGTTCGGCCTGGTTGAGGGCTTGGCTGGCGTCTTCCATCACGATCTTCCAACTCGAGTTATCGCCGGTCATCGGATCGATGGGAACGTCCTTGAGGTAGCCCTCGGTCACCAAGTCCTGCAACGCCTGCGGCGCTTTTTCCTTGTCGTAAGTATAGTTATCGATCACCGTGCGCAGCGTGAACAGATTGTTGGCCAGCACGCTCTCCTTAGCGCGGATAATCGACTTCTGGTAAATCGGGATGGCCATGGTGATTAGGATTACGATGATCGTAATCACCACCATCAGCTCGACGAAGGTGAAGCCGCGGCGCGCGCTCTTACCACTCCGCATAGGCCGTTCCATCGGGCGCTTTCTGGTCCGTCTTGGTGTACACATCGAAAACGTTTTGGCCGCCCCAACTGTTTGATGTGGGATCGTCCTGATCGCTGCGCATGCCCCATTCGGTCGAGTTGGTGAACGGGTCGCGCGGAATGCGGCGCAGCAGCTTGATCTTCTTATCGTCGGCGGAGCTGCCGATCTTCACTCCATCCACCAGGTCCTGTAACGTTTCCGGCCAGCAATTGGTGCCCTGCTTCACCGGGCCGAACACGCCCATGTCGCAATAGTCTTTGTATTTGTCGATGGCCAGACGCATGTCGTCGAGCGCATAGCGCAGGGCGCGCTCGCGCTCGGCCCGCACCTTGGCGCGCGCCAGCGGCACAGCCATGCTGGTGAGGATCAGCATAATGGTGAACGCCACGATCAGTTCCACCAGAGTCAATCCGCTTTGCTTCCGCCGCCGCATCGCGCCTCTCACTTTACTGTGACGGTGAGCGCCGCGCTCCTGTTGCCGATCGCGCCTCCGCGGGAGTCCTTCACCGTCAGGGATGGAATCGTGACGATACCGCTGCCCGCGCCAACCGCCTGGAAGCTGAGCGTGACCAGCGTGCCGGTGGCCGCCGTAACGCCAGGGCTACCGGGTGCCACGGTAAGCGTGACGCTAGCCGCGCCGCGCTCGTTCTGAATGTTCTTGGCGAACACCGGCCGCTGGCCGCCCAAAGAGAGCAGGCCGCCCAGCGCGATGTCGTTCAAGTGGAGCAGCTTCGGGTCGAACTCGAAATTCAACGGCGCGGAAGCCACGTCCTGCCCGTTATCCAGCGTCACATCCACGTTGAAATTGGCGCCCGCCGCCGCATCCACGTGCCCCGGCTTGAAGTAGACGCGGGCCGGACCATTGAATCCGGGCATGCGAACTCCGCCAGTGGGCGGTGGTTCGGCTCCAGGCGCGAACGGCGGCGCGGTTGCCGGCGGCAAACCGGCGGCCTGCACAACCGGCAGCGGATTGGCGGCAGACGGTACGGTTGCCGGCGGCGCAGTTGCCGGCAACGCCGTGTTGACGGCTGGCGGAACTTCGGCCGCGGCCGGCACCGTGGAGACTTCCTGCGGCCTCGCCGAGTGGTTTAGATGGATCACCGTATTGGAGCCAACGTCGATGGTGCGCAGGTTCTCGGCGGTGATTTCGGGCTGCCGGATAACGTGCGGAATCACCACGATCATCAGTTCGTCGCGGTTGTGGTTCACGCTGGAGCCTTTGAACAAGTTGCCCAGGATCGGAATGCTGGAAAGGCCCGGAATGCCGGTCACCGTTTTATCGTCCTCGGTATTGATTAGCCCGCCCAGCAGCCCCACCTCGCCTTCTCGCATGCGAATGTCGTGCTGCACTTTGCGCTGGCCGATCACCGGCTGTTGGATGCCGCCCACGTTGACGTAACTGGCAACGGTCGAAATATCCAGATCGATGTGCATGGTCACGTCGCCGTTCTCATGCACGCGCGGCGTGAGTTCCACGTTGACGCCCACGTCCTGATAGGTGAACTGTGTGTTCACCAGCGGACTGACCACGGTGGCCGCGGTGGACTGGAAGCTGCCGGTGGCAATCGGTTCTTTCTCGCCGATCTTCAGCGTCGCTTTGACATTATCCACGCTGCGCAGTTGCGGCGCTTGCAGAATTCGCGATCCCGCATCGCTCAGCGCGGCCTGCAGCAGCGCGCTCGGCAGCGTGGTGGCAAAGTCCGCGCTGGATAGGTGGCCGAGCTGCTTGAACGGAATCATAGTGCCCGCGGTGCTGCTGCCAGTGGTGCCGGTTGTCCCCGTCGCGCCGGTGGCGCCAGCCGTGCTGTTGGCAGTGGAAGCCGCCGAGGTGCTGCTTTGCACCTGGATGCTCGAGCGCGGGCTGAACGTCAGCGGCAGGTTCAACCCGGTGGAGGCGATGGCCGCGGTGATCTGTTTGCTGAAGGTGCTGCTGGCTTCGATCACCATCAGATCCACCACCACTTCGGCCTTGGGTTTATCCAGATCGTTGACGATTTTCTCGGCCAACTCCACCTTGTCCGCCTCGCCGCGCGCGATGATGGCATTTTGGCCTTTATAAGCGACCACTTTTTGCAGGTCGGCCACGGTGCGCAGCGCGGTCACCACTTCGTTCAGCTCCGTGTCGCTTTGAATATTCTGCAGGTAGAAAACCTTGACCACCTGCTCCTCGTAACTCTGCCGGTTCTTGGTGCTCTCGTTGGTGACGAAAATGGTGTTGGCTGAAATCGGCTTCCAGAACGACTTCGTCAGCAGCGCGAGATAATCCAGCGACTGGTCGATGGTGGAATCGTTCAGCTCCACGTTGAACCCGTCAGGCTGTGGAGGCTTAAACTCGGGGTCCCAGAGTAAATTAATGCCCGCGTACTTGGCCACGGTGTCGAACAATACCTTGGTCTTGTTGTTCATCTTCAGGTTGATCGGCGCAGGATTGAGCGGCTTCAGCTCGGGTACTCCCAGCAAGCGGCCCAGACGCTCCTGTTGCTGCTTGTGATATTCCTCCGCCGGCGTCAGAGCGCGCTCCTCCGTCGGCGCTTCCTTGCCGGTGGCCGCCTGGCGCTTGCGTTCGCGCTCGATCATTTGCCGCGTGATGTCGACTTCCTGTGCGGCGACAGCCGAGCCGGGGCTGATGCCATATGCCTTGCGGAACTCAACCATGCTCTCGTCCAATTGGCCCCGGTTGCGCAGGCGCAGTCCCGTATCGACGTGCATCTGCGCACATTGGAAGCGGGCTTTTTGGGCGGCCATCTGGTAGGGCAGCTCGGCCGGGTCTTCGGAGAGCGCCTTCTCGTAGGAAGCCAGCGCCGTGTCCCAGTCTTTCTTGCCCTCCGCGATTCGGCCCTCACTCAGAAACTTGTCGCCCTTGCGGGTTCTGGCCTCGAGAGGCGCCAGCGGCGCGAGCATCGCGGCGGCCACCCAGACTGCGGTTAAACGATTGAAAAAACGCATGTTCCTGCTTCCGTCAGGCGTACTGCGGACCCTATGCTAAGATGAAGTCGCACTTCGCGATCTGGGCACATCTAAAAGCATTGACGCGCTTGAGGTTCCGGGCGTGGAGAACAAAATTGGCGGACGAGAAAGACGCGCGTTTCAAGATCCTCAGCGATAACCGGCAGGCCCACCACAACTACTTCCTGATGGAGCGCTTCGAGGCCGGCATGGTGCTGACCGGGACCGAAGTAAAGGCCGCCAAGGACGGCAAAGTTCAGCTTAAGGATGCGTACGGTGCGGTGATCGCTGGCGAGGCGTGGTTGCTGAACGCGCACATCAGCCCGTACTCGCACGGCAACCGCGAGAACCATATCCCCGTCCGCAACCGCAAACTGCTGCTGCACCGGCGCGAGATCGATAAGCTACTGGGCATCACGCGGGAAAAGGGCCTGGCGCTGATCCCCACCAAGGTTTATCTCAAGCAGGGCCGCATCAAGTGCGAGCTGGCCGTGGCTAAAGGCAAGAAGCTGCACGATAAGCGCGAGACCGAGCGCGCCCGCACCGCCGAAGCGGAGGCCCGCGCCGAAATGCGCAGGCGGGCGTAAGACCCTCCCTTTGGTCGCGGCTCCGTTAGGCCGCTACTTACGCGGCTCGCTGGTCGGCGGCACCAGGCCTTTGAGGCGCATGTAGGTGACCATGTTGCCGTAGTGTTCGTAGCCGTGGAACGAGAGCATGTAGAGGCCGGTCAGGCGGGCGCGATTCTGGCCGTAGATCTTCACCGGCTCGGCCGCTTGGGAGTCGGTCAGTCCCTCAAACGCCGCATCGCAAAGAGCGTCGGATTCCTGCAACGCCGCGATCAGCTCGGCTTTGGTGGCCTTGTCGGACGGGGGCTTCGGGGTGGCAACACCTTTCACTTGCGTGCAGATCTGGTTCTGCGAGTATGCAATGTGCGCGATCAGTTGACTGAAGGAACGCACCTCGGGCGTGGGCTTGAAAGCGTAGTTTTCCTCCGGCATCTTCTCGGCGGCGCGCAGGACGACGGTCTTCACGAACCCCCAAGCTTCGCGCGCGTCGGCGGTCAGCGGGCTGGCGGGTGCGGCAGGCGGCGTCTGGCCCGCAAGAGGCAACGTCAGAAAGGGGATGGCGGCTAGCGCGATGAGGAGTCGAAAGCTTGTCATGGACGAATTGTAGCCGATGTGCACTCGTCATGGGAGTTACTCGCCGGCCGGCGAATTGTCGCGATGAGCCAACGGCTGGCTACAGCCGAATACCGTTCACTTGGGGAGCGTTGAGAAAAGCGAAGCGGCAAAGAAGCGTCGAGACGACTCTCGACTCAGCAGGCAAGACTGCCTGCGCCACGCGATGAAGGGAGTAGTATTGGGCTACAGCCGCGGCGGTTCGGGGCCCAGGATTCCCAGCCGGAAGGCGGCGTCGCGCAGGCGGCCGATGCTGGCCGCCATCGCGAGCGAGCGTTCGAATGCCGGCGGAGCGAACAGGGTTTCCAATTGAGCGGCGGCGGCCTGGCAATGTTAGAGCGCGGCCTCGAAGCCGCCCGGCTTCGGCGCGCGTTGCGCTTTCCTGCTTTTGCCGCGCACTTCGCCGATTGCGGCGGCGATCCGGTCGCGGTTCTCCGGCAGCAGTGGAATGGTTTCGCCGTTTGCGCTGATCCCTTCCGCGCTTACCCGCGGCGCGATCTCGCGATACTCGGCGGGCGTGATATGCGCCAGTTGCGCGACGTGAAAATAGGCAGCCCCCAGTTCGTCGAACAGGCGGATACTCACATCGACGTTGCTCCGGCTGGCGCCCAGGAACTTCGTGCAAAACTCGCGCCAGGTGCGGGCATGGCCGCGATAGAGCTTCTCGTTGCGAACGCGGCGAACGCATTCTATTTCAGCGGCGGAACAGCGTCCGGCCAAGGCACCAAAGGCCTCCCGTCGGCCCAGCCATTGGCCCAGCCTGAGGGCTGCTGCTTCGGGCTGTGTATCGATTCGACGTTCTCTCACTTGCGCTCCAGAGGATTCGGCTGGAATCCGGCCGAAATTCCACCGGAAACAAAGGAGTTAAATCCTGTTGCAGGCCTGGTTCTGGCCAAATCCCACCTTCAGGATCGCGCACGGCCGGTCGAAAGCCGCGGGGCAGCAGCGGCTAAGTCGTTCATCCCGCTGGCACAAAGCTATAGCGAAAGCCCGTGACTTCCGCTGAACCGGCGCGCGGGCCGGGGAACCCGATGTGCCGTCTCGGCGTATCTGATTGCGTGGAAGGAACGCGGTTCAGGCTGCTGAGCGACGGTGGAGATGGGATCCGTGGGAGCCTTGACGATTATGGATTGTCGGACCTCCCCGATTGGCTGCAGCCCTGCGTGGTGGTTGTTGTTTGGGTGGTTGTGGCGCTCCTGAGGGTGCTGCGGCTGGTCGTAGAGGAACTGTAGTGCCCCAGGTTGTGGCCGCTCAAACGCGCAGTTCGTAGCCGAGGGCGCGCATGCCATCGATGATACGGGCGCGGATGGCGCTGGTTTCTTCGTTCGACAACGTGCGGTCGGGCGAGCCGGCTGTGAGGCGGAAAGAGACGCTCTTTTGGCCGGGTTCGAGCGGCGGCCCGGAATACTGGCGGAGGAACTCGATCGATTCCACCAGCGGGCCGGCGAAAGACTGCACCTTGCTTTGCAGCTCGCCCGCGGGATCGCGCAGGCCGGCAATCACGGACAGATCGAACGCCGAAGAGGGATAGCGGCGGATCGGCGTGTAACGCAGCTCGGCGGCGGCGGCGAGCGCGCGCACGCGGGCCAGATCGAGATCGAGCACGGCGGCGCGGCCGGTTTCGACCAGCGAAGGGTGCAACTCGAAGACGCGGCCCACGCACTCGCCCTTCCAGAAGATGTTGGCGGCGCGCGCTGGGTGTTCGTAGGGCCGGGACTCGGCCGGCTGCGCCTGGGCGCCCGGCATCAGACAAACGGCAGCGTGGCGGATTTCGTCCAGGCCAGCCGCGCCATCGCCCTGCCGCGCGAACACCGCTGCCGCGAGGTGCGGCACCTCCTCGGGCAATCCCTGTGCGCGCGCGTGTATCTCCAGACCGATTTCGAAAATGCGGAACAGCTCGCGGTGCTTGGCGTTCTCCAGGATGTTGCGCCAGAGACCGGGTAAGAGGCTGGCGCGCATCAGGGCCTGGTCGCTGGCGATGGGGTTGGTGACGCGCACATGCGCGGCCGGATCGAAGCCAAACGCGCGCACGGATTCCTCGGCGACGAACGAATAATTGTAGACCTCGGTGAAGCCGATATCCACCAGCGCGTCGCGCACTTCGTGCTGGAACTGGCGCTCCGGGTTGGCGGGCGGCACGGCAGCGGCCACCAGCGGCGCAACCGGCGCGATGGAATCGTAACCCACCATGCGGCCGACTTCTTCCACCAGGTCGTCGGGCAGCGAAACATCCTTGGTGGCACGCCAGGAAGGCACGGAGACGGAAAACACATCCGGCTTCGTTTCGGCAACACCGAATTCGAGGCTCTCCAAAATGCGGCGCACTTCGACGGGCTCGATCGCGCGGCCCAGCTTGCGGCGCAGCCAGTCGAGCCGCAACTCGATGGGCGGCGGCGCGGGCATCTCTTTCCTCTGGTCCGCCACACCGCCCACCACGCGAACGCCGGGCGATATTTCGCGCAGCAGCTCCACGGCACGGGCGAGTGCGCGCACAGTATTGGCCGGGTCCTGCGCCTTTTCGAAGCGGATGGAAGCGTCGGTGCGCAGCTTGATCGCCGACGATGTTTTACGAACGGAAGCGGCCTGGAAGTTGGCGCTCTCGAGCACCACGCGCCTGGTCCTATCGCTGATGGCGGTGGACGCGCCGCCGATCACGCCGGCCAGCGCGATGGCGCCGGAGGCGTCGGCGATCACCAGGTTGCTCGCATCCAGCGTGTAGTCCTCCTCGTTCAAGCCGCGGAACCGCTCGCCCGAGTGCGCCGGCCGGATGAAGATTGTGTCGCCGGAGAGCTTGTCGGCATCGAAGGCGTGGGTCGGCTGGGGCAGCTCCGCCATCAACAGATTCGTCATATCGACGATGTTGCTGATGGGGTTCAGCCCAAGCGCGCTCAGCCGGTATTGCAGCCAGGCCGGCGACGGCTGCACGTTTATATTTTCGAATTCGAGCGCGCTATAACGTGGGCACAGTTCGAAATCTTCGATCGCAATCCTGACGCGACTGGGGCCGCGCGGCAGCAGGTCCGGATTGACGGGATCGATCAGTTTATGGCCCAGAATGGCCGCCACTTCGCGCGCCATTCCAATGTGCCCCCACAGGTCCGGCCGGTGAGTAAGGCTCTTGTTGTCGATTTCGATAACGCTGTCGGGTGCGCAGCCAGGGACGGGCAAGCCGGGCGCGCCATCAAGCTCGAAAACACCGGAGTGGTCCTTGTTGATGCCGAGCTCGGCGCCGCTGGCCAACATGCCGTCGCTCTCCACGCCATCGATGGTCTTCTTTCCGACTGGCGCCCACACGGTAACGATGCCAGGCTTGCAATTGGGCGCCGCGCAGATCACCGTCTTGCGGCCGAGCGGGCCGAGCGAAACCGTGGCTTTGACGTTGTGGCCGGCGCCAACCGGCTCGACCGATTCCACGCGCGCCAGCGCCGCGCCCGCCAGCAATGCGCCAGCCGGTTCGATGCCTTCGCACTCGGCGGTCTTCATGGTGATCAACCGCTCGAGCGTAGCCGGCGCGCAATCCAGGCCGGCGACCAATTCGCGAATCCAATTGTTAGAGAATTTCAAGGTCGTTCCACCGTCAGAATTGTTCCAGGAATCGTAAATCGCCGCCCTGCAAATGGCGGATGTCGTCAATCCCATAGCGCATCATCGCCAGGCGGGTCAGGCCGAGGCCGAAGGCGAAGCCGTTCCACTCGGCCGGATCGATGCCGCTCATCCGCAATACGTTGGGATTCACCAGGCCACAGGGCAGCAATTCCACCCAGCCGCTCTGCTTGCAAACCGGGCAGCCGGGACCGCCGCAAATCAGGCATTGAATGTCCAACTCGAAGCCCGGCTCGACGAAGGGGAAATATCCCGGCCGCAGGCGCACGGTGACTTCGCGATGGAAGATCGCGGCCAGTAGGGTCTTCATGAAATAGAGCAGGTGCGCAACGGAAACGTCGCGATCGATCATCATGCCTTCCAATTGATAGAAGGTGTGCTCGTGCGACGCGTCCACGCTTTCGTTGCGGAAGGCCCGTCCAGGCGCGATCATGCGCAACGGGGGTCCAAACCGTTCCATGCCGCGCACCTGCACCGGCGAAGTGTGCGTGCGGAGCAGGTTGCCGCCGTCCAGCCAGAACGTATCCTGCATGTCGCGCGCGGGGTGAGTAGCCGGAATGTTGAGCGCGTCGAAGTTGTGATATTCGGTTTCCACCTCAGGGCCATCGAGCACAGCGAAGCCGAGCGAGCGGAACAGCTCTTCGAGTTCGCGCTGGATGCGCGTGATGGGATGCAGATGGCCGCGGCGCGGGCCCGGGGCGGGCAACGTAAGATCCAGCCACTCTGCGTCCAAACGCTTGGCCAGCGCCTCTTCGGCGAAGCTCCGTTGGCGGGCTTCGCAAGCCTGTTCGAGCGTCTGCTTGGCGCCGTTGAGCAGCTTGCCGAAAGCGGGGCGGGCGTCGGGCGCGAGCTTGCCCATTTCCTTGCTCGCCGCATTGAGCGCGCCCTTGCGCCCCAGCACCTCGACGCGCACGGCTTCCAGCTCCTCGCTCGAGCGGGCGGCGCGAATCCGTTCAAGAGAACCGGCGACCAGTTCCCGGATGAAATCTTCCGACATGCGTGTTGAACTTTCGATTGTAGCAAGCGGGGACGGAGGCGCTGGCGCGACTCCCAATGCGGGCAAGCTCAAGCGTGACCCACCACGGCCTCACACGGCGTTGGTGGGGCATGCTTGAGCTTGCCTTTTCGACAAAGAACTGCACGCGCGGCACAGCCGATCGCCCAGCGCCGGACACGAATCAATTCTGCACGGCGATGTAAAGCGTCTGGGTTCCCGGCTGGCCGCCTAGAGTGAAAGTCACGGACACGTTGTCACTGGCGGCAATGCCCGGCACCTCTACGTTGAACTGATAGAGCCCAACGGCGCTTGGCGCGAGTCCGTCGTATTGAACCAGCGCTTCGGTTTGGCCGAAGAAAACATGGAACGGCGCGGCCAGCGTGTTTTTCCCCGGCACAATCTGGCCCGCCGGAACGTTGGGCGTTACCGGCCCGAAGCCGATGCCGTAAAGCGTGATGACGTCGCCAGGCTGCGCGCGGCGCGAAGTCACACCGGCGATTGCACCGGGGGGAAGCACGAAGGTCGTGCCGTCGGAGAATAGCGCCGCCAAATACTGCGTACCGCCAATATTGAACGAAGCCGGCGCCAGCAGTCCTGGCTCCTCCGGATTGACCGTGAGAGTAAGCGGAGCGCTGGCGACGCCGGCCGAAGTGACGACAACCGGTTGCGGTCCCGTGCCGGCGTTCGAGGGCACTTGCGCATTGACTTGGGTCGGGCTGATGTAGTCGATGAAAGCGGACTGGCCGCCGACGGTCACACTGGTCCCTTCGAGCGATGTCGGGGCGGTGTCGCCGGTGAAATCGGCGCCGGTCCAGGAGCGCGAATCCGACGCGAGCTTGGTCCCGTAGATTTCGATCCAGGAGCCGGGCGCAACCGAGGGAAACGCGCCAAAGGCGTCCGCGCTGATAACACCGCCGGGCGTGATGGACGGCGCGGAACCCGATACCGGAGTGAGCATGCGGATCAGGCCGTTCCACGAATCGGCCATGAAAACCCGGCCGCCGCTATCGACGGTGAGTCCAAGAGGAGATTGGAGCCACGCGCCCGTAGCCGGGCCGCTATAGCCGGATTCGCCTTCCGAGCCACCGCCGGCAATGGTGGCGATGGTGCCGGCGGCGGAAACCATCCGCACGACGTTATTGCCCGTATCGGCGATGTACACATTGCCAAGAGAGTCGACAGCGACGCCCTGGGGTGCATTTAACGCGGCACTGGCGGCAGGGCCGCCGTCACCCGAATAGCCGGCCGATCCGCTTCCGGCGATAGTGGAGACGACCCCGTTGGCCAACAGTTTGCGAACCTGGTTACGCTCGTTGTCGGCGTAGTACAGGTTGCCTGCGCCATCTAAGGCGACAGCAGCCACCGTGGCTGGGGCGAGTGTGGTGATCGTCCCACTTGGCGTGACCTTCCGTAACTCGTAATTCCCATCGTCGCCTATATATAAATTGCCGGCGGAATCCACTGCCACGGACGTTGGCGACATAGTCGCTTGGGTTGCAGGGCCTCCATCGTCGGGGTTGACGTCTCCTCCGCCAGCAACAGTGGTGATGATGCCGCTCGCGTCCACTTTGCGAATTCGATCATGGCCCCAATCCGCGATGTATAGGTTGCCGGCGGCGTCCACCGCTACACCACCCGGAGAACCCAGGTGGGCGTCGACGGCGGGGCCGCCGTCGCCCAGGCTTCCGGGCGCCAGCGAGAAACTCCCGGCCACCGTGGAGATAATGCCGGCGGTGGAGACCTTGCGAACCTCATCGTAGCCTGCGTCCGCGATGAAAAGATTGCCGGCCGCATCCACCGCCAATCCGCTCGGTTGCGATAACCACGCGCTGGTTGCCGGACCTCCGTCGCCCGGAACGAAGTTCCGGCCGCCGCCGGCGACCGTCGTGATCGTGTATCCCTGCCCGTGGCAAGTGACTGGGAGAATCAGCGTGGCCGCCGCGACGAAGATAATCGCGAATGCCGAGCGAGGCCAGGAATGAAGATACTCACGAGTTACAGACATACGGATAATTATATCTTTTACAAAAACTATCTTTAGTTATAAGAAACTGGCAGCGAGAGCGCGTTGCTCCGTAATGCGCGCGGCGTACGGACGGGAAAAGTTCAGCGGGATGGACGGCCGGCGCCACGATTAGTGCATGGACGCGATCAACATGGTGGCGTCGTCATGGAAATTGCCGTTTGAAAACTCGGTCACGGCGACCATGATGCGCTTGCGGCGCTCTTCGGAGCTGTCGCCCGGCTCCTGGAGCGGAACAATGAGGCGGTCCTCGCCGAATTCCTCGTCCGCGGCATTGAAGGCCTCGGTGATGCCATCGGTGTAAAGCACCAGGCAGTCGCCCGAGCGCAACTCGGCGGCGCCGGCCGAATAAGTCGTGCCGGGCAGAACGCCGAGCACGGGACCGCCTTCGCAGAGCCGCTCGACAGTTCCATCGCGGCGGCGCAAGATGGGCGGATTATGGCCGGCGTTGCAATAATCGAGACGCATGTGAACCGCGTCGATCACGGCGTAAAAGAATGTAATATACTTTCCGGGCGCGACGTTGCCGGCAATGAGCTGGTTGGCCTTGGCGCACAACTCGGCAGGGGCAAGACCGCCGGGAGCGAAGGCGCGCACAATCGCCTGCAGGTTGGACATCAGCAGAGCGGCGGCCATGCCCTTGCCCGAGACGTCGCCGATGGCAATCGCCGCGCGCGCATCGCCGAGGCGAATGGCATCGAAGTAATCGCCGCCCACCATGCGGGCAGGCTGGCAACCGGCCGCCAGATCGCAGCCCTGGATCTGCGGCAAGTGGGTGGGCATCAGCGCCTGCTGAATTTCGCGGGCGCGCTCGAAATCGGCCTGTTGCAGTTGGAGAGCGCGGCGCTCAGATTCGACCTTGTCTTCGAGTTGTCGATTGCGCGACTCAAGACGGCTCCGGGTCGTCAAGTACAATTCCGTGCCGCAGGCAAACAACATCCACACGACGACCACGATCCGGTCGATGGCGAGCGACGCAGTCCAGTTCTTTTCCAGGCCAATCCGCACTGTCAGGAAGGTGGCTATCGTCACGGTTACCAAGGCCATCGCGAGCGTGCTCGCGAAGAAGACGATCCAGTTCAAAGGGAAGCGGGCCGCGTCCACCCAGCGGCGCACCGTCTTCTGCGTCGGGAGCTGCAACAACGCGGCGGGAACGACGTATACGAGCGCGTGCGCCAGCGCCTCCCCCATCCCGCGCAGGCTTCCGGTGACGGCATACCAGGCGAGCGCGGTCAGCGCCAGGCCTAGACCGATCGTCATCGCCACCATGCGCGCGATGCGCTTTGCCGCAGTGTTGTTACTCACATACGTGAGCTTAGTACAAAACGTCTCCGTGGTTGGGGCGGGGCGGGGAAGCCTGAGTTGGCGCTGGCGAAAGCGCGATCGCCCACGCCGGCGACTTCGTCAGTTTTCGACAGCGATGTACAGGGTCTGCGTTCCCGCGGTTCCCCCGAGTGTGAAAGTCACGGGCACGATGTCACTGGCCGCGACGTTCGGGACGACTACGTTGAACTGATACAGGCCGACGGTTTGAGGAGCGAGTCCGTCGTATTGAACCGTAGCTGCGTTTTGTCCGAACAGGATAGTCAATGGCGCGGCCAGCCGGTTCTGCCCCGGCACGATTTGGCCTGCCGGAATGTTGGGCGTTACCGCTCCGAAACCAATGCCGTAAAACGTGATGATGTCCCCCGGCCGCGCGCGGCGCGAGGATACGCCCGAGATCGCGCCTGGGGGGAGGACGTATGTTGCACCATCCGAAAATAACGCCGCTACGTACTGCTTGCCGCCGATGTTGAAGGCAGACGGCGCCAGCAATCCGGGCTGTTCCTGGTTCACCGTGACAGTCACCGGGCCGCTTTCGTCGTCTCCAATAGCGATCGGCGCGCTTGCGCCGGCGGCAGTAGTGACGACGACCGGTTGCGGGCCCGTGCCAATGTTCGATGGCACCTGAGCGTTCACCTGGGTCGGGCTGACGTAATCGATGAAGGCCGATTGGCCGCCGATGGTCACCCACGTGCCGTCCAGTGAGGCGGGTGCGTTCACGCCGGTGAAGTCGGCTGCGGTCCAGGAACGCGTATCCGCCGCCAGCTTGGTCCCGTAGATCTCGATCCAGGATCCGGGCGCGACTGACGTAAATTCGCCAAAGGCGCTGGCGCTCACCACGCCGTCGGGCGTGAAGTATGGAAGGTCGGTATCCGGCGACCCCAGGGTAATACCGAGCAGAATCGGGTTGGAGCCGTTGTAAGTATCCGTGACGATGATTTGTGTCACGGTTTGGCCGGCAAATGTCGTGCCAAGCGAGTAGTGCTGCTCATCGATCACATATGTGCCGGCTTCTCCGGTTGCGATATTGCCGGTCCCGCCAGCGCCGAGGCAAGCACTGGGGGCAATGCAAGTGAATGCATTCGTAGCCTCGACGCCGGGCACGCCGTTGGTCAGGGTGTTGGTAAACGTGCCCTGATAAAAGTCCCGAATGTTCTCCCCGCCAATCAGTGGAAACGCGATCGATGTGTTCCCCGTGCCCACGAACTGGATGGTGGCGAGCTGTTGTCCGGCTGCGGGCGTATAGGCGTTCATCAGGGTATACGCATCCGTGGGGTTCGCGATGGAAACGTCCATTGTGGTCGTTTTCCCGCTGCCCGAGAAACCGAAGCCGTCCCAGAAGTTGCATGGCGACGCCCCCGCAGGGCCGCAAGTTCCCGTTGCCGAACGTACCGTGAACGGCGTCGCCAACGAATTACTCGTGGTGAAATCGGTAGCGGGAAAGGTATTGATCAGCCCGGTTTGAATATTGTTAGTACCCAGGATCCACACATACGAGTATTCGGTCGCGCCGGCCAGCGATGCCAGCATGATCACGCCCACAAGAATCCTAATCCGCATTGAAAGAAGCCTCCTGTACGACGAATCAAGGCTTCGACAGATCGCGCCTTGGAGAAGCTAAGTATCGGTTGGACGCGATATGTGACAGGCGAGGCGGAATTATTTCGAGTAACGCCGGCAGGCGGCGGGAAATCGGCTCGCGCGGCTTGCTATCCTACCATTCGGAACGCGATGGCACTGACGATCAAACCAAAACAGGATTGCCGCTGGGACTTGGTGGCACTGGGCGAGGTGATGCTGCGCTTCGATCCGGGCGACCGGCGGGTGGCCACGGCGCGCAGTTTCGACGTATATGAAGGCGGCGGCGAATACAACGTCGCGCGCGGGATGAAACGGTGCTTCGGCCTGGATACGGCGATCGTCACCGCGTTCGCCGATAATCCGGTGGGGCGACTGCTGCAGGACCTGATCTACCAGGGCGGAGTGGACCAATCGCTGGTGCGGTGGGTGCCGTCGGATGGAGTCGGCCGCACGGTGCGCAACGGGCTGAACTTCACCGAACGCGGATTCGGCGCGCGGGCGGCACTGGGATGTTCCGATCGCGGTCACACGGCCGTCTCGCAGCTCGAGCCAGGCCAGATCGATTGGGACGCCATCTTCGGCCGCGACGGCACGCGCTGGTTCCACACCGGCGGCATTTTTTGCGCGCTCTCGGAATCCACGCCCGCGGTGGCGATCGAGGCCATGGAGGCCGCGCGACGGCATGGAGTGGTGGTCTCCTACGATCTCAACTACCGCGCGTCGCTTTGGCAGACCATCGGCGGCAAGCGGAAAGCGCAGGAGGTGAACCGGCGCATCGCTCCGCTGGTGGACGTGATGATCGGCAACGAAGAAGATTTTTCCGCGGCGCTCGGCTTCGAGATTCCAGGTGTCGATGAGAGCCTGAGCGATTTCGAAACGGCCGCGTTCCGGCAGATGATCGAACGGGTGTTGCGCGAGTTCCCGTTCGCCGTGGTGGCGACCACGCTGCGCAAGGCCAGGACCGCCACGCGCAACGACTGGGGCGCCATCTGCTGCGCCGAGGGCCAGTTTTACGAAGCCAAACACCGGCCCGATCTGGAGATCTTCGACCGTGTGGGCGGCGGCGATTCATTCGCCTCCGGGTTGATTTATGGATTCCTCACGGGCCAGCCGGCCCAGTGGGCGGTGGATTGCGGCGCAGCCCACGGCGCGTTGGCGATGACCACGCCTGGCGATACTTCGATGGCCACACTCGATGAAGTACTGCGCCTGATGAAAGGCGGCGGCGCGCGCATCGCGCGGTAGAGCGAGCTAAGCCGGCGGCTTGCGGCCGCCGAACATCGCCAACTCGAACACCTTCAGATAGCAGTCGACGTCGGTGAAGCCGATCTCGCGCAGCCACTGGCATTGCGTTTCAAGCGGCGCCAGAATATTCGCCGCAATATCGGGACGACCATAGTAGGTCTTCTCGATCTCGCTGCGGCTGCGGTCGCGATGGAGGCGTTCCAGGTGATCGAGGAATAGGCCGTCATGCACCGACTCGACCCAGGGCGAGGGTGAAGCCACGTGCTCCAGGTTGAGAAACAGGCCTCCGGGCGCGAGCAGCCCAAAGATTTCCCGATAAACTTCCCGCTTGCGGCTGTCGGGTTGATGATGAATCGAGTAACCCGACACGATCGCGTCAAAAGGGCCAAATGCATCCGCGGACCCGATCCAGGATGCGGCTCCGTAGTCGGCATTGACACGGCGCACGGCATAACGTTGCTGGGCAAAGCGATTCCGCGCCGCCTCCAGCATGGGTTCGGAAAAGTCCATCAGCACGCCGCGCGCCTTCGGGAAGCGCTCGAAAATCGCGGCGGCCAGCGCACCGTCGCCGCAGCCGAGGTCGAGAAAATCGCAAACAGGGCGGCCACCCGCCGCCAGCAGCCGAAGCATCACGTCCAATTGCTCTTGTGCCAGGGGGATCGCGCCGCGAACTCCCTCCAGGTAGACGCTGGCAACAGCGGATGTCTTCCAGACTTCGTCTGCGCGTGCAGGCATGCTTCCAGTTTAGAGGATCTCCTATAAGGGTCCCTCGGTCCGCCGGCCTTGCTATTCACCTGTCTCACTCTTCCCGCATGAGTTTGGATGGATCGACGGCGAGCGCTCGCAAGGCTGGAATGGCGGATGCTGCAATCCCCAGTAGCGCCATCGTCAGCACCGCGCCGCCCACGACCACGGAGTCCCGCGGATTTGCCTGATACACAATCTGCCCCAGCAACCGGGTGGCGAAGACGCCGAACAGCAGACCCACCACCGATCCCACGCCGAGCAGCACGATTGGCCGCCCTACGGCCGCGCTCATCACTTGCGTCCTGCGCGCGCCCAATGCCACGCGGATGCCCAGCTCCTTCGTCCGCCGGCTCACGTTGTATGCCGCCATGCCGAAGATACCTGTCACCGCCAGCATCGCCGCCAGCAGACCCATAACGCCCAGTGACACTGTCGCCGCCCGTGCCGGGAACAGCTCATCCTCCAGCGCATCGGGCCAGCTTTCGACCGTGATGGGCACATTCGGCGCGATGCCGCTCAGTGTGCGTGCGAGCGCCGCCGCCATCTCATTCGGCGCCCGCTGCGACCGCACCACGAAAACCGTTTCGCCGTCCTCGCTTTGCGACAACGGCACATACACCACGGGCTGCGGCGACTCTTGCATGTCGTGATACTTGCCGTCCTCGGCCACGCCCACCACTTCCGTCAAGTTGCCCGACACAATAAAGTGCTGTCCAATGGCCGCCGTTTCGCCCCACGGCGTTTCGCCAAACATCTTCCGCGCGAAGGTTTCGTTCACGATCGCCACATACGGCGTCTGTGTGGTGTCATGCCATGAGACATCCCGCCCGCCCAGTAGTCGTGTGCCGGCCGCCTCCAGGTACCCCGGCGACATCGTAAACACGTACGGCGCCAACATGGAATTGATCAGCTTGAACTCTGTCGTCCCCGGCCGGAAAATCGGAATCCCATGCAACCCGCCGGTGAAGGGCGTGCGGCTCACTGTTCCCGCGGCGGTCACGCCGGGGATGCTCCGCACCGCCTCAATAGCCGCTTTCTTTTTCTCGACTGCCACGTCGCCTGCCTGTCCCACCTGGCTCAGGTCCAGATCGGCCAGCATCGCGCCCCTCGGCTGGATGCCCAGCGGCGCGTGCAACGCGCGTACCATGCCGCGCACCGCAACCAGCGAAGCCGTTACCAGCAGCGTGCAGATTGCAATTTGTGCGCCCAACAACAGGTCCCGCAGGGCAAACCGGCGCAAGTGCTTTGGATCCGCCTGTCCGTTCTTCATCATCTGCGACGGACTGCTCTGCCACGTCTGCCACGCCGGCGCCATCCCAAACAAAAGCGCGCTAGCCAGCGTCAATGCCAGGCCCGCCGCGTACACACGCGCATCCAAGCTTACGGTCAGGGAGTCAACGAACGGCTGCGACCGGTTCAGCACACCCAGCAGCAGCCGCGCGCTGACCAGCCCAGCTGCTCCGCCCATCAGCGATACCAGAACCGCCTCGGTCAGCAGTTGCCTCACCAGCCGCTCGCGACTCGATCCCAGCGCCACGCGTAGCGCCAGTTCCCGGCTGCGATCCGCCGCGCGCGCCGCAAACAGAGTTGCCAGGTTCGCGCATGCCGCCGCCAGCACCAGCAGCGCCAGCACGGTCACGCTCCAAAGAAATCCGCGAATGACATCACCGTCGTCCCCTAGCAGTCCCGGATGAATCAGCCGCAGCGGCTGTCCGTCGTCAGTCTCCGGATACTCCCTCGCCAGTTCGGCCGCAATCGCATTCAGGTTTTCCGTCGCCCACTGCGGCGTCACGCCCGGCTTAAGCCGGCCAATCACCGTAACGCTTATGGATACCCGGCTATGCAGGAAATCCGCCCCCTCCATCACAATGGGCATCCAGTAGTCCGGCCACACAAACCGCTCCGTTCCGTGGAACCGCGATGGTGCCACGCCAACCACCGTAAATGGATGCTTGTCGAGCTCGACGATGGTCCCGACTACGCCCCGATCGGCATCAAACGCACTTCGCCAAAGAGCATCGCTCAACACCACATACGGCGCTGAATCCGGGCCGTGCTCGTCCGCCGCGTGGAAGAACCGTCCTGCCTCCGGCTGCACGCCCAGCAAATCGAAATAGTTGCCGGTGACCGCATCGCCGTGGACCCACCTCACCGCGTTACGCGAGCGCAGTGCCGCATGAGAATATCCATAAATCCCGGCCATCCCGCTGAAGGCGGTGTTGCGCCGCCGGAAATCCTCAAACGCGGGATACGACGTAGTCAGCAGCCGTCCGATCATCCACTGCTTATGGCGAATCTGATACAGGCTCTGCGGTTCGCTCACATCGAGCGGATGCAGCAGCACCTGATTCAGCACTCCGAACACGACGACGTTCGCCCCAATTCCCAGCATCAGAGTGACTAAGGCTACGACCGTGAACGCGGGAGATTTCCGAAGCACGCGCAGCGCATAACGAACATCCAGCAGGAGATTCTCCATGAATGGAAGGCCCGCTTCGGCGCGGTAGCCCTCTCGAACCGCAACCACAGACCCGAACTTCAGGCGGGCGTGACGGCGGGCGTCCTGGGGAGTCATCCCGGCGCGGATGTTCGCTTCGGTCTGGTTCGCTATATGCGATTCCATCTCTTCTCTGAGCCGTTCGTCGTCACAGCGCCTGGTCGTGAAGTTGAGAAGGCGTGTGAACAACCGATTCAGGGATCTCATGCCAGATCCTTCGCTTTCACTGCAAAGAAGCGCGCGATGATCGCCGCTGTCTGCCCCCACTCGCGTCTTTCGGCTTCCAGTAATTTGTGCCCCGCACGCGTCAGCCGATAGAAGCGCGCCCGGCGGTTGTTTTGCGACGGGCCCCACTCCGATGCGATGGCGCCCTCCTGCTCGAGCCTTAGCAGGACGGGATAAAGGGTGCCCTGATTGACCGAAAGCAGGTCGCCGCTGATCTGCTCGATGCGCCGGGCGACGCCATACCCGTGCAGCGGTCCCAGCACATCGAGGGTCTTCAGGACCATAAGGGCCAGTGTGCCCTGCTGGACATCCATTTTTCGCTTCATGCCATCCCGCTTTACCGTGCCGTCACTTGGCTTGCCGACACGAGGATGTCACATTTCCATTGGGAAAGCAACAGGTGTGTGCGCAGCATCGTCAATCCGCTCATCGAGGAGCAGATGTGTAACGATACAGCCGGCATCGCGCCCAGAATCTCAGTTCGGTAGCATCACTCCTTTGATACTTCGTTCACGCCAACTGGACCATTTGGCGGTCCATCTTGACGGTTTGTCGCCAAATCGCAACCTGACCCATGATTCGAGATTCGGTGGTAATGGGAAACCGCTTCCCGATGGCGAGCGGCTCCGGCTGGAGTCCCTCGTCATCGGGAGGCAGTTGATGGACAATCACGCGGAGAGTGGCAACGCCTGGCGGTGGATGGTGCCGCTGAAATAGTCGCGGAGGGGGTACAGAGGATAGGGCTCAAGTTCGGCGAAGGTGCGACCGAGTTTCTGCTCGATGCTGTAGACCGCGTGAAAGAAATTGCCGCGGTCCATGTTCAATTTGCGGCAGCAGAGTTTCCAGTCCGCGCCGAGCAGAAAGTGATAACGGAAAATCCGGTGCTCCTGCTCGTTCAGGGCACGGCGGCTAACGAGGCAAAAATCAGCCATATATTCTTCCGACTTCCGGGAGTAAATGCGCCGGGTGTTGCGTCCGCTGCAAAACTCCAATGATACTGTGCCGAGATGAGCTCCCGACTCGGCGCAATTGCGAAAACGCGCCAGGCAGGCTCGAAAGATTGCCCGCAAGGCGCAATTACACGGCACCTCTCTTCCATTCTTTACAAAACGCGTGCCATATCCATGGCAGTACGCGCACGATGCCTTGGCGACACCAACCGCGTTTGATCGATTCCAGCGCATTAATGAGAATGTCCTTCCCGGTGACGGCACCCATCAAGTCGGCCGTCCCGATTCTTCGAACCTGTTACCAAAGTTACTCCGGTAATAAAAAACGTCAATATTTTTTCAAATTATGTTGAACATTATTTCATATATAAAAGATATTAATTAATCGCTCACGTAGCGTTATGTCTAGTAGTACTAGGTGTTTATGGTTACCGAACGTTGTGATGATTTATAACTTAACGTGTAATAATTCAAGCTCTGGTTTAATAGATTTTGCGCGGCCCTATTTCAAGAAGAAATAGGGCCGACGCGCAGCCCAGCCCTATGCCCGGCTTCAGGCAGCTCCATTCCCGTCTGGTGGTGACGTTGCGTGAGAGAATCCGCAGCGGTGAACTCACCGAACGTGGGGCCGCCCGGCTGACCGGCCTTTCCCAGCCGCACATTCATAATGTTCTGAAAGAAAAAAGATATCTTTCTATCGATGCGGCCGACAGCATTCTGTCGGCGGTACATCTGGACACGGTGGATCTGCTCCAGGCCAGCGAGCTGGTCGACGGACTGACCCGCCGCTAATCGGGCATTGCGCCGACGGCTCCCGGTCGGGCACTATGGTACGGGAGGACACATCCTTGCGGCGGCTGCGCTCATGGTCCAAAGACGACCCCATGCAACGGCTGGCGCAGCGCATACATTCGCTGGTGGAAGAAGATCAGGGCCGCGTGCGCCGCGTGGTGGAGATGGAAGTGGTGCGGCGCGCCGCCGCCAGGGAACTGCACACCGTCTGCGCCGACTTCGTGGCCGCCCTCAACACGATGTTGGACGACCCCGTGGTGGTGTTGGATCCGCCCGAATACACGGCCGCTTCCTACAGCGACGACTCGGCCAACCTGGTGCAGATCAACGTCCATGGCCGCATCCTGCAGGTTGCCTTCGCGGCCACCGCGGAGTTGGTTTCGACCGAGGACTTTCGGATTCCTTACATTCTGGAAGGTTCCGTGCGCGCCTTCAACCAGGAAATGTTGGACAAGGACCTGATCGAAGAGCAGCCGTTGTTCTACACGATGGAGCGAAATCGGAACATGTGGCGCTACTTCGAGACGCGCACGTACCGCTCCGGCCCGTTCGACCGCGCATACTTGATCTCGGTGATGGAGCGGATTCTCTGAGGGCGGCGAGCGGCGCAAGGCCGAGGCTGCGCGAATCGCTGAGCATCGGGACGCCCGCGCCGCGCCGTCCCCCGTCCATGTTCACTGGCTCGCCAAGTATATCTGTACGGTGTTGCTCGATGCCGTTCCGGACGCCACTCGCACGGTCAGATAGAAGCCATTCGCCACATCGCCCGCGTTGAAATTGACTTGGCTGGCTCCGGCAATCAGGAACGGCGCCGGCCCGGCGTAAGCGGCACTGTAGCCGACCGTTGGGCAGAAGGGCGGGAGAATTACCCCTTCACCAATGCAGACTGGGTCCAGCGCCGCTAGTGTGAGTGGTAGGGTATTTACGGGCAGTGGCAACTCCACCAGCGACCCATCGGCCTGCGGCGGACTGATCGGGCCCAAGCCAGTCGCAAAGATAGACACGATGGAATTGAGCTGCGCCGGGTTCGCCGCCGAGTTGACGGTTCCATCCTGATTTAGCGCCGCCGCGTAAGTGCCATCCACCGTGAACACCCCCGGCGCCGCCTCCGCCACCGGCCACGTCAGGCAACTGGTTTGCACGTTGAGGTTGGCGGCGCAGACCTCGGTAGCCGGCCCCGCCACCGACCACGGAACCGCGAGGTTGATCTGGGCATCCTGCACCCAGAGCAGCGGCGCCGGCTCACCATCGAACGTCACCTCCACGTTGTCCGCCCGGGTGGGAAATGGACCTTGCAGGCTGGCCGTAAGCTGGACGCCCTGTTGCGGCCCGAGCCCGTTTCCAAATAGGGTTACGATCTCTCCTGGTGCGACCGCGCCGGTAGCGAAAGTCGCCGCATTGCCGACACAGGCCAGGGGAACGGTCTGCGTGGCGGCGTCGAGGTCGAGGCTGAGCAAGGCACCGCCGAGAGACTGCGCGAACGGGCCGCTCTGTGTGTGTGCGAAGGTCGCATCGGGAGTCAAGACAAGAAAGACCGTCGGATTCGGACCCACCGCAAGGGACGGCGTACTGTGCACACTACCGGTTAGGTATGTGCTCTGCAAGAGGGAGCCGTCCGGAGAATACACGCTCAGCCATGTCGATCCACAGGGCGCAAGACTATTCACCACAGGATGCATATAGCCTCCGCTGTTCCCGACGATGTACGCGTTTCCGGCTGCGTCCAGCGCCAGTTGTCCGGGCTGGTCGTTCACTTCGGAAAGCGTCTGCGAGAACACGGCGGTGCCGGCCGGATCGATGCGCTGCAAAAACCAGTTGCCATTGAGACCGCCGTACACGACGGCGTCGCCGTTCACGGCTACCGCAAGGGCCGGCCACTCGGTCGCGTGCGGAGGGGTGAAGCTGGCCCACGTGGCTCCGTCCGCCGCGAGCCGCGCGAATCCCCAGTCTGGCAGTTCGCGTAAGAACGCGACGACGATATCCGAACCCGTCGGATCCACGCTGATGGCTGTCAGAATCCCTGGCAGATTCGAAAACGTGGTGTCGATCGCTCCTGCCGCGTTCAGCCGAACGACTACACCTCCGGTCGATCCCGCACCGACTGCAAACACCCGGCCCGTGGAGTCGACTGCCATGGTAGGTGGAACGTCCGGCGCCGCGACGGTCAGTTGCGTTCGCCAGAGTACGCTCGCCCCGTCCGCGCTCAACTTCTCGACGGTGACAGGGGCATTCGACTCTCCGAGCTCCAGCTCGAGGTACACACCGCCATCTGGATCCACAGCCCATGCGAGGACCGCGATGCCAAGGTTGTCCTGCCAAAGTATGGTTTTCCCATCTACCGACAGTTTCGTAAGACACCACGGCAGGGGATTAGAGCCCTGCGAAGTGCACGGTGAGAATATGTACAGCGATCCAGAGCTATCGGCCGCAATCTGCCCGCTGGCTGGCCCCATTCGCTGTAGCTCAGCCCCAGTAGAAACGCAGAGTCCGCCGCGCGGCCCAAAGCGCCCGCCAGCACCAAGAGAATCAGCGCTCTTCCTAGCATCCCATCGGTCAGAGCACGCGGATTGCCAAGAAAAGCCCTTCCAAATAGGGGATTCCGCTCACGAGATGTGTCGCTCCGCCACGGCACCGCCCGCGCTGTCCCCAACGTGCGCGGTCGAATCGATCAGGGCGGAGTGTCGGATGGTGGAGTGAAATCGCAACATGCGGAGCCACTGCGAGACGCGCACGTACCGCTCCGACCGGTTCGACCGAGCATACTTGATCTCGGCGACGAAGCGGATTCTCTGCGGGCGGATTTCGAACAGGCGCCGATTCCCCAAAGGTCACTGAAACAGTGGCCAAGAAAAGCCGAGAGGGCTCTCGGTCTGCATCCTTGAAAGTCTGCGCCACGACTGTGTGGGGATCAGCGTTTTTTCTTGTTCTTGTGGCGATGCGGCCGGGCCGCCGCGCGGGTGGGCGCGGGGGGTTCGGTGCGTGCGGCTCCGGGCTGGAGGCGAACCAGCACGTGGTCATGGATCCAGTGCTCGTCCCACCACTCGCGCGGATTCACCTGCACGCCATCGACCTGGATGCCGAAATGCACGTGAATGCCGCCGGCCAGACCGGTCTCGCCGGCGATGCCGATTTTTTGGCCCTTACTGACGTTGTCGCCCACCTTGACATCGATCTCGCTCAAGTGGCCATAGACCGATTGCACTGAGTATCCGTGATCGAGCACGATGCAATTGCCGTAAATACCCAGATCCTTAGCCCACACCACGCGGCCGTCATTGGCGGCGGATACAGGACCGTGCGCGACATCGGAAAGGTCGAAGCCGAGGTGCACCTGCTGATCCACCTTCTGGCCATGATAGATGTAGTTGCGCAGGTCGGCGAAGTCGGCTTCTTCCTTGCCCCAGTGGACGAACGCGCCGGTCCAGAGAATCTTCTCCTCGGTTTGCAGGCGCAGATCGGCAAGCTGCCGATTGTTGGCGCGGCGCATAGCGCCGTTGATGATGAGGAAGCGCGCCAGCAGGTCTTTGCCAGGCGCCAAAGTTCCGCTGGGATCCACCGACTGCACCAGCTTGGTTGCCAGCGCGTCGGTCAATTCAAAATCGCGCGCGCGGAAGCTCTTCGGCTTTATGGTGACCGTCACCGGCGCGGTCGCTTCGGCGCCGGCCGCATTGCGCGCGTAGACCACCGGGATCACTTTGCCGGGCAGATCCCAGGGATAGGCGATCAGGCTGAACCGCTGCGTGGGGTTGCCGGGCATCGGGAAACTGCGGAACGTGTACTTGCCGACGCGCACTCCGGCTTCATTCCAGGAGCCGTCCGGCGTGAGCACGACCAGCTCGGCGCCACCCTGGTTGATGTAGTGGCGAACGCCATCGGCGGCTACGCTAGGCAGTTCGAGGACCACGGTCACCTCGAACGCCGCGGAGTCGGTGTGGGCGGCGAAATCGTTCGATATGGCCTCCACCACAAGTTGGGCCGGCCCGTCGCGCAGGCTTGCCGCCTGGTTCTTCCCGGCGTTGAAGGTCACCGTAAATGGCGCTTCGTGCCTGCGCCAGACCAGCCGCGTGGGGGCGCTCTTCGACGCGAACAACGAATACGTTACACCGCCCTGTGCCACCGACGCGCGCACTTCGCGCACACCGTGAGGATTGGCAAGCTGGACCGCGACCGGAGTACTGACGCCGATGCTTGTCAACACCGGATTCATTTGGATCGCCGTATGGCCGGACAGCGCCACCAGCGACCCGCCCACAATCAACACAAGCGCCAGCAATACCCCAAGAGCAATCTTCATTTCTTTACCCAGCTATCCATCCAATCGAGAAACGTCTTATACCAGAATAGACTGTTGCGCGGCTTCAACACCCAGTGACCTTCGTCGGGAAAAACCACCAGCTTGGACGGCACCTTTTGCATCTCGAGTGCAGTGAATAGCTCCAGCCCTTGTGTTTCCGGCACGCGAAAATCCAGTTCGCCGTGAAAGACCAGCGTCGGCGTATGGAAATCGTTCACGAAGCTCGAGGGCGACCACTTTCGATAATCATCCGGCTTGTCCCACGGCGTGCCTCCCATTTCCCACAGCGGAAACCACAGCTCCTCGGTGGCGCCGAATTCGCTGGTGAGATCGTAGACGCCGTCGTGACTGACGAGCGCCTTGAAGCGCTGCGTGTGGCCCAGTATCCAGTCGATCATATAGCCGCCGTAGGAGCCTCCAGCCGCGGTCATGCGGCTGCCGTCGGCGAAGGGAATGTTGGCCACCACGTGATCGGTTACGGCCATGATGTCGTCGAACACCTTGCCGCCCCAATCGGCATTGATTTCGTCGATGAACTTCTGACCGTAGCCGGTGGACCCGCGCGGGTTGGGCTCGACCACCACGTACCCGGCGGCGGCGAACACCTGCGCGTTCCAACGATAGGTCCAGCTATGTCCCCAGCTCCCCTGCGGGCCGCCGTGGATCAGCACGATCACGGGATACTTGCGCGCCGGGTCGAAGCCGTAGGGCTTAATGAGGAAGCTGTGAATATGCGCGCCATCGGGCGCATCGACCCAGAATTCCTCGAGCGGCGTGAGTTGGTGCGAGTTCAGCACGTCTTCGTTCAAATGGGTGAGGGCGGCGGGAGTTCCGCCGGAGGAGGAGGCGCTGTAGACCTCGACCGGCGATTCGCCGGTCTGCTGCGTGTAGACCATGGTCTTGCCGTCGGCAGTGAGCGCCATGTCGTCGAGTTCGCTATCGCCGGCGGCGGCCACGTGCGCGGCGCCGCCCTTCACCGGAATCCACTGAATGGACTGGCGGCCGCGGTCCGCAATGGTGAAGAACAGGCTGCCCGAATCCGGCGCCCAAACGAAGCTGTTCACCCAGCGGTCGAGGGTTTCGGTGAGGCTGGTAACTTTTCCGGTGGCGCGTTCGAGCAGCATCAGGCGCCAGCGGTCGCTCTCATAACCGGCGCGCGCCTGCGCCCGCCAGGCGAGATACTTGCCGTCGGGAGAATAGCGCGGCGAGGCGTCGGCGCCGGGGCCGTTGGTGATTTTCACTGGCTGCTGTGGCTCGGCGCCGCTGCCCAGCGGCAACGCAAACAGGTCGGTATTGGTGCTGACGGCGGGCACCGGATCGCGATTCACCGCATAGCAGAGTTCGGAGCCGTCGGGTGAAACATCGTAATCGTCGGGCGCGCCCAGCGAAAACGGCGGCACGCCGGCGTCGCCCGGCGTCAGATCGCGCAGCGGTCCGCCGGCGACGGGTGTCATCAACAGGTGGCTGCGGCGGCGCGACGCCCAGGCGTTCCAGCGCCGGTAAAGCAGCTCGGTGTAGACGCGCGCTTTCACGGGGTTGGCGGCATCGGCGTCGAGGTTCTTCTTGTTGCAGTCGTTATCGGCGCCGCATTCCGGGTAGACGGCGCTCGAGAAGATCAGATATTTCCCTTTGGCCGCGAAGATCTCCCCGTCGGCTTCGGTCGCCAGACTGGTGACCTCGGTGGAATTGCCGCCGTCGGCATCCATCAGCCAGATTTGCGCGGAGCCGCCGCGGTCGGAGATGTACGCGATCCTCTTGCCGTCGGGCGACCAGCGTGGGCGAGTGTTATTATCGCCAACGTGCGTGATCTGGCGCGGCGTGCCGCCGGCGAGCGGCACGGTCCAGATCTGCTGCGGCTTCCGGTTGGCGGCGAGGTCCACGGATTGGACGGCGAACGCCACCGTTTTGCCGTCGGGCGAAATCTGCGGATCGCCAATTCGCTTCAGCTCCAGCAGGGCGTTCGAATCGAACGGCCGCTTCTGGGCGAACAGCATCGCCACGGAAGCAATCGCGAGAACAAGGCTGCGGCGCATACATGACGATTGTAATGCACGGCCCGGACGGGGGCGGTAAAATCGGGAGCGGCGATGCGTCAACGGTGGCACAGTTTCCGGCACGCGCTGGAGCGGAGGGTTCGGTATCGCGTCACGCGCGGAGGCATCGGGTTTCTGGTCGCGCTGGCGCTGACCGCGCTGGGCGCGTTCGCAACCGCCAACAACCTGTTGTTTCTGGTGTTGGCGGCGATGCTCGGGACGCTGCTGGTCTCCGGTGTGCTTGGCAGCCTTTCCCTGGCCGGGCTGGAGGTGGATTGCGTAGCGCCGGAGCACGTCTTCGCCGGCCGAGCATTTCCCGCGCAGATGCGCGTGCGCAATGTGAAGTGGCTGATGCCTTCGTTTTCGATCCGGGTGGAAGGCATTGCGGACACGGGAGGTGCGCGCTTCGAATCGGCCGTGTATTTTGCGCTGATCCCAGCCGGCGCCACACTCGAGAAGACCGTGGAGGCGCGGTTCGCGCGCCGCGGCGCATATCGCGAGAATGGATTCGTATTCTCCACGGCGTTCCCATTCGGATTCTTGCGCAAGACCGCGCGCGTTACGCTGCTCCGCGAGACGCTGGTCTATCCGCCGTTCGACCCGCTGCCCGGCTTCGAGCGATTACTACCTGCCATCGCGGAGGAAATGGAAGCATACTATCGCGGCCTAGGGCGCGACTTCTACCGCATCCGCCCCTACGAAGCGCTGGAGAGCGCGCGCCACGTCGACTGGAAGGCCACTGCGCACACCGGCACCTTGCAGGTGCGCGAATTCGCGCGCGAGCAGGAGCGGAGGGTCGAGCTGTTCCTGGACCGCGAGGTGCCGCCCGGGCTGGAGGGGTGGTTCGAGCGCGCGATTCATTGCTGCGCGTTCCTGGCGTGGCGGCTTTGCGCCGAAGGCGCTTCCGTCCATTTCCGCTCGAACGGCTACAGCTTGCGCCAGCCGGAGGAGGGCGACGTCTATGCCATCCTCCGGTACCTGGCTCTGGTCTATCCGCTGCGAGGGCGCGCGCCGGAAGGGCCAGTCGAGGACGCCGGCTACAAGCTAGCATTCACCGCATCTCCCGCGCGATTGCGCGAGGCCGGTTGGATGCAAGCGCGCATGCTATCCCCGGAGGAATTGCCGGAGCCGGGGGGAAGCCGATAGGCGGGTTGTGGGCCAGTTCCCGAGATGCGCGTTAGACGGCCAGGCGGAGGTAGCGGCGAGGTTCCGGGGATTGCATAATAGCATTCGAGGCCTCTAAGTCATGCGCATCCGACTGTTGACCGCGTCAGCCCTGCTGTGTGTTGCTGGGCCGATCACGGGTCAGGGGACCCCGACGGAGCCAGCCAAGACTGGATCCGTCGCGGGAGTCGTCGTTGACGGGAAATCGTGCGACGGCGTCGCGAAGGCTGTCGTAATCCTTCGGCACGATCAGGGGGGCGGCATCGGCGCGATCGCCGACTCGGAGGGCAAGTTCACGCTGCGCGATGTGGATCCAGGAACCTACGTACTTGCGGTCGAGCGAGACGGATATGTGGTCGCGCGCGGACAATCTCAAACCGTGAATGTGCAAGCGGGACAGACTACATCGGACGTGAAGGTGAAGTTGCTGCGCACTGGTGCGATCTCGGGACGGATCCTCGACGCGGACGGCGATCCGATTTCCGGGGTGGGCGTTGTGGTGTCAGCTACGCGAGCGAGAAAGGACACACGGCCGGAGAGGGGCTATGCGACGACGAACGACCGTGGCGAGTACCGAGTCTTTCAGATCGCGCCGGGCGAGTACCGGGTGTCGGCAACATACCCGCCGAGAAACCAGTTTGACGGAATCCGCATGCAGCGGCCTGCAAGGGCCGGCGCAGCGACCGGAAGCGAGGCTTATCCGACTGTCTTCTATCCGGGCACAGTAGACGCTCGACAGGCGGCCGTAGTGAAGGTTGAACCGGGAGCGGAATTACAAGCCTTCGACCTGCAGTTGGTTCGGGCACACGCTGTTCGGGTGCGCGGCCGCATCGCGGCCACCTCCGGTAGTCCGGTTCTGCTATTCCAATTGGTCACGCTAGGTCCAATCGGGCCGCCTGATTCGCCAGGGCCATCGTATAGTTTCCTGATTCGAGGTCCCAAGGGCGAGTTCGAATTCCAGGATGTATTGCCGGGCACGTATCGCCTGCGGGTTGAGGGTGGAGGATTCAACGAGCCGAACCGGATTTCGGCCCGGCGGACGCTGGAGGTGGGTGACTCAGACATCGAGGGCGTTGAGTTGACTCCAGGGCAATCGCGGAGCCTGAGCGGGCGAGTCATCGCGCCGGAGGGCCGCAAGCTACAACCGGGATTGATCGTGGAACTAGAGTCGCGCGATGCAGGAGACACGCAAGCCGGCGGAGTGGCGCAGGTGGGCGCCGATGGTGCGTTCACGATACCGCAGGTCGCACCCGGCGAGTACGATGTGGCCATAGGTTCCACGACGGACGGGGAGGACGACGCCTACATCCAGGCGATTCGCATGGGCGACACGGACGCACTAGCGGAAGGCGTGTATGTTGGCGAGGGGCAGGTACTGCCGCTCGAGATCGTTCTAAAGGCGAACGGCGGCGCTGCAGAATGCACAGTGACCGATGACAAAGGCGATCCAGTTCCTAGTGCCAGCATCCTGGTCGCGCCGGACGCGCCGCGGCAGCGGCAGGCTGCGCTATTCGGCGAATGCCGTACACGACCGGATGGGACGTGCAAGGTCGCAGGGATCACTCCCGGCGAGTATCACGTTTACGCATTTCCGGCGGGCACGGAGATCGATCGCCGCGACCCAGATGCGCTGAAGCCGTTCGAGAAGTACGGCGAGGCGGTGAAGTTCGCTGAGGGCGAGCGAAAGCCATTGAACCTGAACGTAGCACCGACCGAGTGACAAGCGTCATGCGCGCAGGATGATGATGTGCCATCCTGTATCCCCGTAGGCATGTGGGAAGTTGAGAGCGGCGATCGTTTCTCAGGTGATCGGTCGCGTCAGACACCGTCCACGGAAACCGCATGAATGAGAAGTCCCCATCTCGGAGACTGGCCCACTACCGAACGAAGCCGGCTGGTGTCGATCCATATATGACGCGACCTGCCCTTACTGGCGATTCGGGTTGAGAAGATCGATGCGGGCACCGCTCGCCGAGCGGTCGATGAGATGGGCGAGGCGGCGCGCGCGTGTCTCTTCCTTCTTCGCGCTCATCACCCAGAAGATCGTGGTTTTCCGATAGCCAGGAGGCTGCGCGTCGAAAAACGCCGAGGCCTTCCGATCGGCGCGCAAGGCCGCATCGAGCGCCGGATCGAGTTTCCCCTGCTCGCGCTCGTAGGAATACTGGCGCGTCTTCCGCTCGTCGCGCCCGGCATACACGCGGAGACCCGGCGGCTGCATCAGCCCTCGGGAAGTAAGCTGGCGAACCCGCTCGATGTTTACCGCGCTCCAGATGCTGCCCGGCTTCCGCGGCGTGAAGCGAATCGTGTATGCTGCCGCATCGATTCGTTTACGGACGCCGTCGATCCAGCCGAACGAGAGCGCTTCATCGAGCGCCTCCGGATATGTGATGCCGCGGCCCGACTTTTTCTTGTAAAACCCGACCAGCAGTTCGCGCGCAGTTGCGTGGTGCTGGCCGAGCCAGTCGCGAAAGTCCGCCGCCGATTGGAAGAATACCGGTTTCATCTCCAGACTGCTATGCGTGTTGGCGCGCGAAATTCCAGGCATGCTGCACGACGGTCTTCAAATCGCTCGAGAGCGGCTGCCAGCCCAGCTTGGATCGCAGCTTGTCCGAGCCGGCCACCAGACTCGCGGGATCGCCCGCGCGGCGCGTTCCCATCGTGTACGGCACTTTCCGCCCAGTTACTTCCTCGATTGCGCGAATGACTTCCATCACCGAATGGCCGGAGCCGGTTCCCACATTGAACCGGTCGCTCGAGCCGCCGGCCAGCAGGTGTTCGAGCGCGAGGATATGCGCCTCGGCGAGATCCTCGACATGGATGTAATCGCGGATGCAGGTTCCGTCGGGCGTATCGTAGTCTTCGCCAAAAACCGTGACGGGATTGCCGGAGAGCACGGCGCGGAGGATGAGCGGAATGAGGTGCGTTTCCGGCTCGTGCTCCTCGCCCAGGGCACCATCGGGCGCGCCACCGGAGGCATTGAAATAGCGCAGGGACACACTGGTGAGGTGGTGGATACGGTCGAACCAGCCGAGCATGGTTTCCACCATCACCTTCGATTCGCCATAGGGATTCACGGGTTGGATGGGGAAGGTCTCGAGAATCGAAACCGTCTGCGGATTACCGTAGACGGCGGCCGTGGAGGAGAACACGATGTGCTTCACCTGCGCGGCCTGCATGGCGGCCAGCAGCGAGAGCGAGCCACTCACGTTATTGACGAAGTACCGTGCCGGCTCCGCCATCGATTCGCCGACCGCGATGAAGGCCGCAAAATGCACCACGGCCTCCGTCTTCAATTGCCGCATCAAATCGGTAAGCGCGCCGGTGGCGGCCACGTCCATTTCGTGCAGACGGCCGGCGGGAACATTGTGCCGGTAGCCTCTCGAAAGGTTGTCCACCACCGCCACGTCGTAGCCGCGTTCGAGCAGCAGACGAACCGTGTGCGAGCCAATGTATCCGGCGCCGCCGGTCACAAGAATTCTTCGGGTAGCCATGAGTTTCAGTGCCTATTGGGAGGTAACTAATTCGATCGCAAGAAACCGCTCCCTAGCGGCGAGCGGCTCCGAAAGCGCGTCGGGGCCGCAACCATTCACGAGCGATTGGTGCCATCGTCGGGAATGAGCCCCGACTCTCGATTGTAACCGCGCGCGCAACCGCGCCGCTCGGCTTGCTAGACTCAGAGTCCGTTCCAATCCGATTAGCGCATGCGGTCGGCTTCGGCCTGCATGGCCTGGGCATTGTGCCAGGCCTGCTGCGCTACCGGGCCTGGAATGGCTGCGGCCTGCTTGCTGAACCTGATGCCATCGAGGACCCTCGCTTTGTTCATGGTCGCCTTCCCGATGTTGTAGTTGGCGATCCCAAGCTGGAACAGCGCATTCGCATTCGTGGTCGGATTGTTCTTCGCATACGACAGGGCGGCGCGCAGTTGCTGATCGGCATCCATCCAGCGCTGGCGTGAGGCACTGACCAAGCCAGCCATGTAATAGGCGGGTCCAAGCGAGACGTCGCGCTTGCGGTCCCAATCGGCTTCACTCACCCCCTCCGGCGGTTTGGGATGACTGTTCCACAGCGAGATGATGCGCGTGGACAAGCCTAGCTCACGGTCGGTCTGCCCGTGGTTGGCCGCGTTATTGACTAGGTAGATCAGCAGGTCGGGATTCTGCGGGAAATTGGCCAGCGCCTTTTCCGCAATCTCCGGCACCTTGGCGGCGGCGCCGGTCTTGGCCAGAGCTGCCAGGTAAGGCCCGTAGCCCGCATCGAGGTACTTGCTCTTGGGATTTTGCTTTTCCAGTGTGGCGATCAAGTCCACCATTACGGGCGCTTCGGACTGCACCGCAGTGGCGTAGAGCGCGTACTCGGCGTAGGTATCGACGGAGTGCAGGTATTCGACGCGCTGCTTGGCGTCCGCGTCGTCGCCGGCCGGCTTGGCCAGTTCCTCGCGGGCCATCGCGCTGGTTTCGGCGGCCAGTTTCTTGACCGCTTCGACATCCTTGTCCTTTACCGCGTCCTGCAAGCTCTGATAGCTGGTGTCCAAATCGGCGGCCGCGGCAACGGCGGCTCCGGCAACGAGTAAAACGGCCATAAGAAGACCGCATCGGTTCATGGCAATAGTCCTCCAAAACTCCGTCTGTGAATCAGTTGGATTATAACCCCAGGCACGGTGGTTGGGAAGGGAAGGGGATCCGATTGTCTACTAAGCGCGCCAACCACGAGGTACTCAGCTCCGTTCGAGTTCAACAACTCGAGAAACTCGCGCCGGTCTTTGTTCAGCGGCATCGGGGTGACGGCGGTCGCGAAGTTGGATCAGGATATTCAGACGTTCCGTGGAGGACATCGCCGCGTCATCGTGCGCGCCGGCTGTTTCGGCGTCCTCAAAGCTGGCGAATGCCCTCGCCTGTTTCCCCACGATCTTAATCGTAGCTAGTTGGAGCGTCCAGCCCTGGCAGCGGATCGCAAAATCGAATCCGTTACCGGGCGGGCGCCAGCTTCAGGATCATGCCCATATCGGTGGCGATCCACATGTTGTTTTCGTCTACCGCCGCCAGCGTCACCCGGTGGGCCTCGGCGCGGTAATCCACGTCGATTTCTTTCCACGTGACGTAATCCGTGCTGGTCAGCACCCGCAACTTGCCGGGAATCACCTCGCGCAGCTTCCCCTGAACGGCGGTGCCGGCCAGGTACGCGGTGCCATTCGGAGCCAGCCAGATGTCGCTGACGGCAACCTCCGGGGACTTATACACGCTGACGTTCCGGCCGGTGTGCCAATTGAGGCGGTAGACCTCGCTCGGATACTGGAAGCCTTGCGAGTAAACGGTCAACCCTAGGCCGCGTCCGTCCGGCAGGAAACGCACTCGCTCCACCTCGCCGAATAACGAGGCCGCATGGGAACTCCAGGTCTTGCCACCGTCGTGTGTGGTCACGGTGTAGTTCAGGTGAGGCAGGTCGGAACGTAGCAGCGCCGACTGCGGGTCCGCCCAATCTGGCGTTGCGTTCCCCCAGCGGCGTGGCGGGATGTTCCAGCCGGTGATGATCGCGGTCTCCGGATTGGCAAAAGCAATCCACGTGTACGCGCTGTAAAGCGGGTCGCCCGCCAGTCGGGGCGCAATCACGACAGACCTCCAATGTTGCGCCCCGTCATGCGTTTCCAGAATCGACTTCTGCGGTCCGACGGCCCACCCGTGGTTTTCATCGAGAAATGAGACTCGGAGGATTCCCGCCGGCGGCTTGGGCAGCCTGACCCAACTCCTGCCGGCTTCCGTGGTTTGCCAGAGACCGTTGGCGGTGACCAGCCAGCCCAGGTTCTCATTGAGAAAGAACAAGGAAACCGGCATGTCCTTCAGCGGGAGCCGCTGCCAATGCTCACCGGAATCGGTGGTCACCACCGAGACTGGCTCTTCGCGCTTCCCATCGGTGACAAATCCAACCGCGACGCCGCGACGCGCCGAAGGGAAAGCCAAGTCCGTGAAGACCAACCCGGACTTATCCTCGTCGTAGACGTATTGCGTTTCCCAACGTTGGCCAGCGAGAGGAGCAACCAGCGCCGCGAGCGAGACAGCCACGCGGGCCCATCGAATCGGATGAACGGTCACGGTCCTATTGTTTCATTGAAATCGGGGCGGAGGAAAGCACCAGGTCCACATGGTTTGCCGAATCCACCGCGTCCGGCGACATGCGGGCAAGCACCAGGACGCAGCCGATCTGCTCGCCGACCGTGGTCAGTACCTCCATCTCGCTGCCCGTGTGCTGGTGCGGCATGCGGTGTTGCACGTTGATGACGCCCACGACGCGGTTGCGGGCGATCACCGGAGAAGAAAGGAAAGCCTCGTAGGTGTCTTCGGGCAACTCGCCGAATTTCTTGAATCGCGGGTCCTTGTAAGCCTCGCGGGAGATCGCCACCAGGCGCCGCTCGCTGGCCACCCAGCCGGTCAGTCCTTCTTTGCGCCCCAGCCTGACTTTGCCAATGGTGGAAGGGTGCGGCGTGTTGGAGGCGCACAATACCAAGTCCTCGCCATCGGCCAGGTACACGAGGCAGGAATCACATTGCGTGAACTCGACCACCAGCGAGACCACGCCTTGCAGGACCTCCTGCAAGCTCATTTCCCGCACCATGAACCGGCTGATCTTCTGGAACAGGCGCAGTTGCTGTTCCGTGCGCTCCAGGCGCGCCTCGATCTCTTTGGGTTTGGCCACGACGTTTCTATTATAGCCTTGGCTTTCGCCGTCCCATGCGCCGATGAGGCGGGCACACCCGGCAAGGAGCCGCGCCGCGAGGGACCGCGGAGGCTGGATGCCCTTCCATCTCAGGATCGTCGTGTGGTGGACAGTTCTGAGCCGGCGAGGCGGCGCGGTATCATAAAGAATCGCACCATGATGGCTCCCAGTTTTGCCGAAGCCGACGAAGCCACCCTGGTCGCGCAATCGCGCGACGGGGACAAGCGTGCGTTTGGCGAACTCGTGCGGCGTTATGAGGGCAAAATCTTCCGTCTGGCGCAGCATGTCACGCAGAACCGCGAGGATGCGGAGGATGTGCTGCAAGAGACGTTCCTGAAGGCCTACGAACACCTGGACCAATTCCAGGGAGCCGCGAAGTTCTACACATGGATCGTCCGGATCGCGGTGAACCAGGCGCTGATGAAGTTGCGGCGGCGGCGAACCGACCGATCAGTCTCCCTCGATGAAGCGATCGACACCGGAGAGGACACGATAGTTCGCGAGGTCGCGGCTTGGGACGAAAATCCGGAGCAGAGGTTCTCACGGGCGGAACTTGGCCAGATTCTGGATACGGCCATACAGGGTCTGGAGCCTGCCTACCGCTCCGTCTTCGTGCTGCGGGACATCGATGAACTATCGACGGAGGAAGCCGCGGATGCTCTGGGACTGTCCATTCCGGCGGTGAAGAGCAGATTGCTGCGGGCCCGCCTGCAGTTGCGCGAGAAGCTGACGCGCCACTTCAAACGCAAGGGGGACGACGCGTTTGCTTACATGTAAAGACTTTCTGCATGAGTTGAGCGATTACCTGGACCAGAACCTCGACGCGGACATCAGGGTCAAACTGGAGAGTCACATTTCCGAGTGCCCTAATTGCTGGGTGATCGCGGATACCACGCGCAGGACGATCCAGATTTATAAAGGCATGGATCCGTACCCGGTCCCAGCCGACGTGCAGTCGCGGCTGATGCAGGCCCTGGAACGGAAGATGGCCGCCAAGCAACAGGAGTAACGCGCGCCGCGACGCGGACCGGTCCGGTGAGAAGGACGAAGCCCGGATGGTCCGAGGCTATTGCACCGCCACGGTAACACCCGCCTGGCTTTGCCTCGCGGTGGCGGCCGTGCCGCCGGTAACGCTAAGCGACACCGCCGTTCCGGTCGAGATGGTAGGCGGTACGATCGCGTTGATCTGGATTAACCCGGCCACCGATCCGCCGGCGGCACCGGCGTAACTCACTACGGCGGGCTGCCCCCCGATGGTAACCTGAACGGGATCGCTGACTTGGTCACTAGTCTCGGCGATTACTCCATCGGCCAGCGGCGACATCAATGTGCCCATGCCCGTCGCGTAGATCACGATTGTGGACCCACGGGAGGCGGCGTTTTTCGTGGAGTTGATGGTGTAACTCCCGGAGTTGGTGCCGTAATTCAAAATGGCGCCTTGCCCAGTGCCGAGACCTCCGAGGGTGAAGATTCCGGGATCTTCGCCCACCATGACGAGTTGAAATGCATTGCTGAACGCCGCGCCATCCCAAACCACGACCGTCACAGTCGAGTTCGCGGTGCCCACCACGGCGGACAGTTCAAACGGCACGACAGCGTTGATCTGGTTGTTGGAAAGCATGATGATGGGAGCTACGAGGTTGTGATTGTTGGGCGGGCTGAGCGTCACGTCCCAAAAAGTGAAAACGACCTCAAAGCTATTGGAGGGATTGGAGGGATCGGGCACGCTGGTGGGGAAGGCCTGGACGCCAACGACAGTCGTGAGTGGCACGGTATCGGCCACCAGCGGCCCCAGGTTCTGGCCGAAAATGGATACGATTTCTCCCGGCGATGCCGCAGTCTGGCCAGTAGATATTGGGTCGGGGTCGGTCCCCGTCTGCGTGGCGCGGAGCTGGTAGCTGGCGGCATTGGTCAGTCCGGTAATCGCCATGGCTGTGCTGGAAAGCACGGTAAACGCAGCCGGACCTCCAGGCACCTGCGCAGGGTTGTTGGGCGGCGCCGGGTTGGTCACGAACATGCATAAAGTTCCGGGGTTTTGGAGGAGGCTGGAGGAGTACGGAATGGTAGCCTCCAGCACTTGCTGGCTGAGCAGAGTGGTAGTCAACTGCGTAGGCGTGCCGACGGGCGTTCCGCCGAGCACACAATTCCCGTCGGATTGCGCTTCGACGGTCACCACGGAAGTGGCGAAGAAGTTCTGCCCGGTGATGGTGATCAATGGACTGACCGTCGGGTCTTGCACGATCATGGTCGGGTAGATGGAAGTCAACGAAGGCGGACCGGCTGAGACCACCAGGTTCACCGAGATGAGAAACGTGGCGCTGCCGGAGACGGTCGGAGCGATGGTTATGGTGGCACCGTAGCTGCCAGGCAGCAATGCCTGCACGGTGGTCTCATCCAGAAGCACCTTGACGGGCACGTAGGAGCCGGAGAGCGCCACGCCGCTAGTGGTCAGCCCGGTGGGCGTCGAGCCGAGCGGCCCCACTCGAACCCAAACGGGCGTCTTTGAGGACCCGCTGCCGGACGTGGCAGCGGCGGTAACGGTGAACGGTATCGTCCCACCGTTCGACGCTACGTCAATCTCGGAAGAAGTTGTCGGGTCCGTGGCGGGAGTAGCCGGCCACGTACCGCCCGTGGTGAACGAGAACGTGAGCGTGCCGTTGCTCGAAGAAGTGGCTGAAGTGTAGTTCGAAGACGGGGAGATGACCACCAGAGAGGACGGGGGATTCGACACGACTAAGGTGACCGGAATGGTAAGGGTCATGGTCGCCGGGGTGGTTGAGATCTCAATCGTACCGGGATAATTCCCGGGTGGCAGGCCGGTCGGGTTCGCAGTGAGGGTTAGCGCCAAAGGCGAATACCCGAAGGCCGGCGTCACTGTCAGCCAAGCGGGGACGGAGGATTCCTGCGCCACCATTACCGTCGAACTCGGTGTGCCAGTGGGCAGCGTCACCGTCACTTTGCTCGACGCTGGCATGGTAGCACTGCCGACCTGATAGGCAAAAATCACCGACGCGGGCGAGACGGTAATGCTCGTCGAACTCGCGGCCCAAGCCCCGCTGGCAACCAACGCTGCCAGCGCCCAGCCAAGAATGCGCGCTGTTTTCATGGTGAGTATATCGGCGGAGACGCTCCGCAGCTTTACAGGCGGCTGCCGGCGCAGGCTCGCGTGTGGCGGAGGCGCCGCTCGGCGCCGCATGATATGCTGAAGCCGAATGGGCCGCCACCGGCGTAAAGTCCTTATTTTGTTCGTGCTATCGGATTCGATCCAGACCGAGCGCGGGACCGGGAAGGCGGCCGCGGAAGGCTGTGCCTTAATATTGATGCCTGGCCGCTGACGCCGGAGTGGCGAAATCGCGCCCGGTAACCGGCCGGCGGGCCCACGAAGAGGGAGGACGTCGATGCACCTCATCCCCACGCAAGAGGAGGTCGTCGCGGTGCTGCGGGAAACCGGTGCGTTGCGCGACGGCCACTTTGAATACGCCACAGGTCTGCATTCCAACGAGTATTTGAAGGTGCCGCTGGCGATGCGCTACTCGCGGCATCAGAAAATGATGTCGGTGGGATTGAGCCGGCTGTTGCGAGCGCATCCGGAAATCCGCGCCATCGCGAAAGATCTTTCGATGGTGGCGCCGACCACCGGAGGGCTGGCGTTGGCCTTCGGCCTGTGCGAGGCGTTACGCGCGCGGCAGGTATACTGGTCGGAGCGGGAGAACGACCGGGAGGCGCTGCGTTTCCGCCAGTTCCTGCGGCCGGAACCGGGTGAGCCGGTGGTGCTGGTGGATGACGTCCTGCGCACGGGCCGGCATCTGACCGAGTTGAGGACGCTGCTCGAGTCCTACGATGCCAAGGTAGTGGGACTGGCAGTGGCCGTTTACCAGCCCAACCCCGAGACCAGTAGTTTCGGCGACTTGCCGCTGTACTATCTGGCTAAGCTCGATGCCAGTTACTATGTGGACGGGGAGCATTGCGAGTGGTGCCAAAGGGGTGTGGCCCTGGAAAAGGTTTGAGAATGCGGATGGTCGGTGGGCGGAGCGGCGGTGCGGTGCGCACGCTGGCGGTGGGCCTTTGCGCAGCCGTTTCGATCGCTGGACTGCGCGCCCAGGAAGGCGACGCGGCCAAGCTGGCGCCATATTACCCGACGCCGGAAACCATCGTCGAACGGATGCTGCGGTTGGGCGGGTTGAAGGCGGGCGAAAAAGTGTACGACCTGGGATCGGGCGACGGCCGGATTGTGATCATGGCGGCGCAGAAATTCCATGCCGAGGCGGTGGGCGTCGAGATCGACCCGGACTTGTGCCGGCAGAGCCTGGCGCGAATCGCCAAGCTGGGGTTGGAAAGAACTTCCCGCATCGTCCATGGCGACCTGCTGGCGCAGAATTATAGTTCAGCCGACCTGGTGACGGTTTACCTGCTGCCGGATTCCATCAACGGCAAAGTGGAGCCGCTGCTCGACCGCCAGCTTAAGAAGGGCGCGCGCGTGGTGGCGCACGATTTCGAGTTTCGCGCATGGACCGCGGAGAAGGTGGAAAACATAGCCGACGACGGGGAAGGCCGCAGCCACACGTTGTACCTGTACCGAAAGTGAAACCTTGTTAGACGCAATGAAAATCGGCTGGCCGCGAGCGATGTCCGGGGCCAGGGCAGCGCTGGCCGCGGTAGCGCTGGGATGGATCGTCTTCGGTTCGACGGACGCGTTTTCGTCGGCATCTCTTTATGTGCTGGGGCTGTATCTGGCCTGTGCGGTGTTGCTGGTGGTGCGGGCGCGCGTGCCGCACGGGGTTTTCGGGCTGCTGGCGCTGGTGGCCGATATCGTCTACCTGCTGGTGAGCGCGTATCTGGTGAGCACGCATTATGGCGGCGAATGGCCGCATGGCGGCGAACGGCTGCTCTGGTTCAGTTCGGTCTTCCTGCTCTACGTATTCGGCGAGGCGTTGCTGTTTTTCGGCGTGGCGGAAGTGGCCGTTGTGACGGGAGTGGCCGTCGCATTCTGCATTGCGCTGCCGTCGCCCGCACTGGATTCTTTGCTGCGAACCATTGTGACCGCCGGCGCACTAGCTTGCGGCGCGGCCATCTACAAGCGCCGCATGGCCGCGGTCGCCACCGCGCTCGAAGCGCGCGCCGCCGAGGCGGAGCTGGGAGCCGAGAAGGCGCGGGAGGCCGAGCAGCAGCGCATCGCGGCGGATTTTCACGACGGCCCGCTGCAAAGCTTCATCAGCCTGCAAATGCGCCTGGAGATTCTGCGGAAGCTGCTGGAGCGCGATTTCGAAGCCGGCATGGAGGAGCTGCGGGGGTTGCAGTCGGTGGCGGTGGCGCAGATACGCGACCTGCGCATCTTCCTGAATGCCATGCGGCCGGTGGATGTGGATGGCGCCAATTTCGTCGCCACCGCGCGGCGCACCGCCGAATCGTTCCAGAAGGAAAGCGGCATTCCGGTGACGTTCATCAGCTCGTCGGGGCCGATCGGCCTGCCGGCGGAGATGACAGCCGAAACGCTACAGATGATTCGCGAGGCGCTGCACAACGTGCAAAAGCACGCCGCCGCCACGCGCGTGGCCGTGACGCTGGAAAAGGCGGGCGGCAGCCTGGAGATCTCGATCGAAGATAACGGTCACGGGTTCGCCTTCGCGGGGACGTACTCGCTGGAGGAGATGGAGTTGCTGCGGCTCGGCCCGGCGAGCCTGAAGCGCCGCGCCCGCTCGCTGAACGCCGATATGCAGTTGGAATCGCGGCCCGGGCGTGGCACGGGCCTCAAGGTGCGCATCCCGCTGCAATAAGCGGTTCGGCGTGTGCTACGCTTATCGGCGATGAACGTCGGCATTACGTGTTATCCGACCTATGGCGGCAGCGGCATTGTCGCCACCGAGCTTGGCATGGAATTGGCCGCGCGCGGGCATGAGGTCCACTTCATCACCTACGCCAATCCGATCCGGCTCGATCCAGGCACGCCGCGCATCCACTATCACGAAGTGGAAGTTTCCAATTATCCGCTGTTCCAATACCCGCCCTATTGCCTGGCGCTGGCCTCGCGCATGGCGGACGTGGCCGAGGCCTACGCACTCGACCTGCTGCACGTACATTACGCCGTCCCGCATTCCATCGCCGCCATGCTGGCGCAGCAGATGCTGGCGCCCAAGCGCCGTCTGCCTTTCATCACCACGCTGCACGGCACCGATATTACGCTGGTCGGGGCCGATCCTTCCTACTTTGCCATCACCAAGTTTTCGATTGAACAATCCGACGGCATCACTGCCATCAGTGACAACCTGCGGCGGCAGACGGAGGAGGTGTTCGGCGTCGGCGACCGGATTCGCGTGATCAAGAATTTCGTCAACTGCGATCTGTATTGTCCCGGCCGCGATAAGAGCGGCGCCGCGGCGTACTCGCCGGATGGCGAAAAGCTGCTGATTCACCTTTCCAATTTCCGCCCGGTCAAGCGCGCGCTCGATTGCGTTCGCATTCTGGCCGAGGTGCGACGGAAGACGCCGGCGCGCCTCTTGATGGTGGGCGACGGCCCTGACCGCGCTCCGGCCGAGCATTTGGCGCGCGAATTGAAGGTGGATCGCCACGTGCTGTTTCTCGGCAAGCAGAACCACGTGGAGCGCATCATCCCGCTGGCGCGCGTGCTGCTGATGCCGAGCGACATGGAATCGTTCGGACTGGTGGCGCTGGAGGCCATGGCGTGCGGCGTGGTGCCGGTGGCGACGCGCGTGGGAGGCGTGCCCGAAGTGGTCACCGATGGCGAAGACGGTTACCTGGAAGCTCCCGGCGACATCGCCGCGCAGGCCGCCCGCGTAATCGCGCTGTTGACCGACGACGCGCTGCATTCCCGCATGGCCGGCGCCGGACGCTGGAACGCCTCCGAGCGATTCTGCGCGGAGAAGATCATTCCCCAATACGAGCGGTTTTATGAAGAGGTGGTGGCGGGCCGGGTGAACGCCGGGTAAGCCGGCACACCGCGGTGGAGTGGGCGTGGCGCAAACTGCCCGAGTATGATTTCCGGCCGGCCACGGTAGTGGGATAGTTTAATATCGGACGCGGCGCCCCGCCTCAGGGGAATTTGCCTGTCTGCCGCGGTTAAGAAGGATGGGGATGGGAAATGCGTCCCCATCTCCTGCCCTCACTTTTCCCTTGCAAAACCTTCTGGCATGTCTGAATATAGGAGTTTTAGATCCGTTGGTACTTAACCGAAGATAGTACACCAACCCAAGGGAGCAGCACCGAGGGCAACCTCGCCGTGTCCCGATTGGAATCCGCCAAATGAAAACGTCGCTTCGCTCATTCTTGATGCCGCTGTGAATAACAGGTTATTGGCTGGTCGCGCTTAGCGCGGCTGCGCAAGGCGCTACGGTCGCGGCTCCAACCTTCAGTCCGGCTGCCGGCACGTACACCGCGCCGCAGACGGTGACGCTGAGCACCACCGCCGCCGGCGCCAGCATCAATTACACGCTGGACGGCACCAAGCCGAGCGAGACGGCGGGAACCCCCTACACGGCCCCGATCACCGTTAGCGGCACGACAACTGTCAAGGCTATCGCCTTTGCCGCTGGGCTCACAGATAGCACCGTGGCCACAGCCACCTATACGATCAAGGCCGTGGCGCCGACGTTCAGCCCGGCTGGCGGGACGTACACCGCGCCGCAGACGGTGACGCTGAGCACCACTACGCCCGGCGCACAAATCAACTACACGTTGGATGGCAGCACGCCCAGCGATACCGCGGGAACTCTCTACACAGCGCCCATTGCCATCAGCGGCACCACGACCGTCAAGGCGGTCGCCTATGCCACCGGACTCACGGACAGCGCCGTTGCAACGGCCACTTAC
>Ga0181529_10000201_pt1 | contig 87475 bp, 81 predicted proteins | sample PEATcosm2014_Bin_36_FD_119763 | JGI IMG/M metagenome (GOLD analysis project Ga0181529, IMG submission 119763) | Peatland microbial communities from MTU Mesocosm Facility, Houghton, MI, USA - PEATcosm2014_Bin10_30_metaG | ecosystem: Environmental > Terrestrial > Soil > Wetlands > Peat | place...
AACCCTGCGGGTGCAAGCCAGAACAGGGCAATGGATCGCTCGGTATCCGCCCGGGTATGGCGCAGAGCTGAATGCCGCATGAACAGAAGGAGGCTTACTCCTCCCACTCACGTATTCTTTTAAAAAAGAGGGATCGATCCGGTTATTCAGCACTATGAAGCGTGAAGCGTATTGCGGCACCTGACGTCAGATCTCCGTGTATGCGATCATCCGCCCATACCTTCCCCCCGTACCCTTCCACCAGCATCTTGACGATGTGGAGGCCAAGGCCATAGCTGCTCCGCGTTTTGGAATCCTGTGAGAACCGATCGAAAACCTGCGGTTTCATCGCGTCGGGGATTCCCGGCCCATTGTCGGAAACCGATAGTTCAATCATCCCCCCACAAATATCCCGGGCTGATACCTCAATAGTTACACCGGGTCCACCAAATTTGAGACTGTTTGAAAAAAGGTTATCAAATACGACGCCGATCATATCGTTGGCAAACACAGTACGGTTGCAACCCTCAAGCGTAATATGGGCATTCGGACGAAGGTCAGTTTCTTTTTTCAGGATATCTGCAAGATTAATGGGAACTACCCCTGGCGGCATCTTGTAAATACGGCTGATTGTTTCGATATTGCGGATCACATTACCACTTTTTTGTGCGAGGTCGCTGATTTTTTTGAGAAATGGCCTCTCTTTTTCGTTCGCTGTAGGTTCAAGATACTCGGTATAACCCCGCAGGCCCATAATTGCATTGAGTATTTCGTAGGTGATCACATCAAGGTAAATGTCAAGATACAGGTTCGCCTTGCGGTTTAGTTCCTCAAGATCCTGGTTACGCTGTGCCAGTTCACTGCGGGCTTCAGACAACTGATTGCGTTTTTTCTCAATCTCTTTGAGCATCAGGTTCAGGGCCCGGGTAAGGGAGAGAACCTCATCATCCCCTTTCTCGGGGATCCGACGGGTGAGATCACCGGACTTCCCAATAAGTTTGATATCGTTATCAAGGGTGCTGAGCGGTTCAAGGACAAAACGCTGTAATAAAAACTGGACTGCGAGAATAAAACACAGGCTCAGGAGAATAATAGCGATCGCCACAATAAAGATAGACGACTGGACCTGCTGGTTCATCGGACGATCGGTCCTGACCTGCAGCACAAGAAAGGTCGGCTTGTCCTCAATGCCGGTGAGCATGGTCTGCCCTTCAAAGATACTGTCATTGACCGGCTGGCTGAAAATTTTGCCTTTTTTCATCTGCTGTATATCCGCTGCACTCAGTGCACCGGCACCATCGACTGCCGATGAATTTTTAATGGAAATGTCCGGGATCTGGATCACACTTTCCATATCGTCGATCCTCTGCTGGGTGAGAACCCGGGCCATCACAAGGGTACCACGGGAGGGATTTGAGGTGTTGCTTCCCAGAATCGAATAGCCGGCAAGCATGACGGGTTCACCATTGATAAATGATATCCCGTGCCGTCCTGATACCCCTCCCGGCATTCCCGGCGGGATAATACTGTTACCGATAATTGTTTCCAGTTGATCGGGGACCATCGTCTCTGTTCCATCCGGTGTCAGGGCACCTTCAGAAAAAACCAGTTTTCCGGATGTATTATAGATGAGAAGGTAGTCAATATCCAGAGTACCAAGCAGGACCGGCTGGTTAAGGGTATCAGCGGGTGATGATGTATTGATACCTTCGGAGAAAGCGTACGTTTCATCACGACCAGCCCAGTCTTTACAGTTTAATGCGACTGCCATCTCCTGGTTGTTGATGTTGGCAATGACCCTTTGAACGTTTGCGGTCATTTCCTGTTTTTCTATTGTATTGAACGAATCAAGGATCACAAACTGGGTAACAAAACTTAACACCAATAAAAAGAGGAACGTCATGGCAGCGAGGATCAAACGGGAGCGCGTACGGACTTTCATTGGGTAATTCCTTGAGTTAATTATTACAAAACGACGCTATATCATATTTTTCACTATAGACTCTATTGTGATATTTATTTTAACCACAAAATTAACCGGGTGCGAAGATAATCTTCTGCACCGGGCATGAAGATTCATGAGGGCAATTCATTTTTCAAAGGAGATTAAAACAAAGTTTGCCCGAGCAGACGAGCCGGTATTTCCCGGGACGTGATCAATTACTTCTTCGGGAAATACTGCGTATGCACCTGGCATCCTGCCGAAAAAAATCCATCACCATTTTTTATTATTGGTTATTACGGAATGAACTGCCCGGCACGGCCATCTCAAACCGCGCACCTTTGCCCGGTACACCGGTCTCACGGATCTTGATACCGGTGATACCGAGGATTTCCCGGGAAAGGGCTAAACCAAGCCCGGTGTTTTTCCCGAAGCCCCAGTCGAAGATCCGCTCCTTATCCTCAGCCGGGATGCCATCACCGTCATCTTCACACACAACAATAGGGGAACCGTCGTCATTCTCCTCAATAAAGAACCGGATGACGGTAATCTTTCCCCCATACCGTACGGCATTCTCCATAAGATTATAAAAGACTTTGACAATCAGGGGATCGGCATAGATCTCGGTAACAACAGGGAGATCGTTTACTTCCGGGATCGTCCTGAGATTGACCTGGTTTGCTGCCGCATCCACAAGCCGGCGTATATTCTGCCATTGGGGAGTCGATTCACCGGCAGTGTTGTATTTTTTCGTAAACTGGATCATTGAAGAGATACGGCCACTTGCCTGCTTGATTCCCGAAAAATAATTTTCAAACGATGAATCCGGCATTTTCTCGTGGAGCAGCTCAACATAAGCATTCAGCGCAAGGAGCTGGTTGTTGATGTCGTGGCGTGTGATATTGGTGACAAGGGCAAGCTTGCTGTTCGCATCCCGGAGCGCTTCTTCAGCCAGTCTTCTTTCGGTCACGTCACGGAGAGCAATAAGGTCTGCGGCTTTTCCTTCATAAATTACAGATCTCCCGATACCTTCGACATTGATTTTTTTCCCTTTTGCCGATATCATGTTGTAGTGTGCAAGGTACCCGTTGTTACCTTCAAAAATCTGGACTGAATCCCTGGTGACATCCAGCCGTGACTCGGGGGCAATGAACTCCATCATATTCCTGCCGACAAGGGTGGTACAATCATCGGTTTCTGTGAGATGGGCTGCCGCATTGTTGGCAAACCGGATTATTCCCTGTACATCGACAATTAGTATCCCGTCAAGCGCATATTCAACAAGATACCGGAACTTCTCTTCACTCCCCCGGATCGTATTCTCACTTTTTACAAGCGCGTCATATTGCCGGTGTAATTCTTCTTTGGCGGCTCTGATTTGCTCATTTGCAGCGTTCAGTTCGGCTTTCTGTTTTTGCAACTTTTCTTCGGCCTGTTTTCGCTCTGTGATATCGTGGAAAACACCGAACACAATATTTCTTTCCCGGTCGTATTCGGCGATAGAATGGATATCCAAAACAGTTCCATTAGATGGATTCCAAATCTTAAATTCTATATTATAGGGAGATTTTCCCGCGATAAGATCCCTCAGGGCTGCATCAAGAACAGGACGGTATTCGGGGAGTGGAATTTGCTGAATCTCTTCAAGGGTAAGGTGGGACCCCATAAGACCATAAAGTGACCGTGCACCTTCAGAAGCATTAACTCTGTTTTCATCCAGACGCACCTCCCAGCTCCCGAATCTTCCAATCTCCTCAGCGCGTCGTAAATCAGATTCACTTTTCTGGAGTGTTTCTTCAATCTGCTTCCGTTCGTTGATCGGGCGGGTGGTCACGACAATGCCATTGGCGCCTTCCACGCCAAAAAGGTCGACCATCACAGATTCTACCCAAGTATAGTCTCCGGTCTCTTTTCTTATGCGAAATTCCGTCACAAGACTGGTTTTTTCCCTATTTTGGATCTGTGAGAGACATGACAGTACCGATCAAAATGATCAGGGTGAACATAATCGAGAGGGCTCTTCCCGACAAGCGACAGTTCCGGATACCCCAGGATCTTTTCTGAAGAGGGGGAATCGTAGACAATAATGTTATTTTTATCGAGGATCTGTATGATATCTGACGCATTCTGAAACAACGTCCGGTACCGGATCTCATTCTCACGGAGTGCTCTTTCAGCGGCGCTTCTCCTGACTGCCTGTCGCACTTTGTGGGCCAGATCTACAAACTGGCTTTTTGTCTCCCCGCCTTTCTGGACATAGAAGTCGGCCCCGCTGTTTATCGTCTGGATGACCACTTCCTCTCTCCCCCGACCGGTAAATAAAATGAACGGGATCGGGCCAAAGCGCTTCCGCACTTCGACAAGGAACTGGATGCCATCCATGCCGGGCATCTGGTAATCGGATATAATGGCATCGAAGTTATCGACATCAAGCAGCTGCATGGCTTCAGGTGCGCTCAGTGCGGTTGTCACCTTAAAATCCCCGGACTTCTCAAGAAAAAGCGTACTGATATCGAGAAGTGTGGATTCATCATCAACGCAGAGAACCCGTATTTCCCCTGCCATTATGCACCTTTCGTAATCATTATGTCGGGATTATATGCCGATACCGGGCTACCCGGTGTTGTGATATTTCCCGGAAGAGTACGAATAACCGGATTTTTTTTGGCAATTCGTTCACCCGGGAGAAATTCACCGGCACCACCGAACCTCTTTTTTGGCAATAGGGTTAAAACCGGGGCGGTGACAATCTTATCATCTTCGCCATTAAGAATACGAGGAACGGGGGTCATATCGGGTCAGACTCGTTATTGAACTGTGGTAAAGATTGCCGGTGATATTCCCATTATCCCTCCTCTATATACCATAAAACAATATGAAGTTTCTGAATGGAGAATATAGTCAAATATAGATTACTCCGTTTGGTGCAGAAACCCTGTTGTGACCAGGCGTGACTCTGATCCTGTGATCACGATTGTCCCCCTGCTCGTGATAATGAAAAGAGGTATTTCTGAACATTGCATTCAAGCCGGGTTGCACCTTTTCTCTGGTGCCATATCTGATAATCGGATAACGCAGAATGGATCAACATTGATAAAATCGGCAGGTTTGTCTCCCCTATAATATATTGATCCAAATCCGGGATGGTTATCAGATCTTTTTTCCCCTACGGGAGTTTCTCATAATATTTCATCGGCCCGCAGGCCCCGCACTTGCCATCAACAACCATGTAGTCCGGCACCGTCTCGCCGCACGAAGGGCAGGTCACCGGCTTCCAGGACTCCTTGATCTTGACCGGCACCCGAACCCGTTCGTACGAGAGCAGTTTTCTTCCGGTCCGGAAAATTTCTTCCTGGAGAGCAATTCCCATGGTATGCTTGGAAAATGACGGACTGTTTGAAAACCATGCATCGATGACCGGGAACTGCTTTATTTTTCCCAGATCGACATAGACCCTGACCGCATCGGCAGTCGTTTTGTCGGAGGCCCGGTTTACAGCGATGGCAAACCTCCCGATGGGAATAACCTTGAGACGGCCGTTTCCGGTCGTTATGTGGGCGATTACCTGAGGGGCGTCAGGAAGGCACTTGGGCGTTTCGCAGACGGCAAAAAGTTTCTCTTCAGGATGTGCGCCGAGAAGTTCGAGGGCATAATCCATCATAAATGCACCGATCAAAAGGCCCGGTGCCGGTGACGAGTGAAACTTTGCACACCGGGAAAGGTACGTGCTCACCGGTTCGGAAACCCCGCAGGCCCTGATGCGGGCGTCAAAATCCTCACTATCAGGATGATGGTGGTGTCCTTTTTCCATGGATCTTCCTTGGAGCCATAATCTCATTAAACCTGTTATCGCTCCCCCAGCAGGCAGGGTCCGTAATATTTTTGAATTCCCGCGCAGTGCTGACTGCCTGTGCCCGGGAGTCACCCGAAATCAAGTTTCCCATCGTTCCTGAGAAACACATCGATATCCTGCATGATGAGCCGGCCATGGATACGTTTCGGGAGCTCGACACGCAGCCGGTTGATGAGATTCATCCAGTCAATGGACACGATTACACCAATCTTCCCGGCCTCCTTAAAAATAAGAGACTCTGCATCGAAGAGATCGGCTCCTGCCTTCAGGGTACAGAGGTGGCGTGCATCCAGTGTGTGGAAAAAATACAGGGTCTCTTTTGCGTGCTGTATATTCTCCATTGCAGATTTTTCTATAGTGCAGACGTTTGCTTTTGAAGTATGGATAATATCTGCCACCTGTTGCTGTGTCATCCCACTCTTCCGGTATCTCAATACTTCCTTTTGCCGGTCCGTGAGCAGACCCTCTTTCATTTAATTTCACCCAAATATTAACAGATTACATTAACAACAGTTAAATGTACGGTTGGACGCGGGATCTATGAACCACCATCCGGAAGAAAAACAGGTACAACTATGCGGCGTTACTATTTCTGGCGCTAATTGAGACAGCCATTGAAATCCGGTAGGATCGTTCACTATTTCAAAAAACATCCGGTCGGGAGAAGATAATTCCGAAAAATGTCGGGTATAGTTAGCGAACTTTTTAAAAAAATCCGGTACTGTGGGTGACCATTCCGGAAACTAACCGGATCCGTTGCTGAGGATTTTTGCAAAAAAGTTCATCAACCATACCAGACTTTTTCACAAATGTTCGATAACTTCATCAGACTTTTTTTGAAAAATAGACATTATAGAATTTTAACTTATATCTGAATATTAGTCGTACTGCCGCCACGTGTGCCCGCACTCGGTGCAGCGGAAGAACCGCACCTCGCTCTCATCAGCCGCCCGGAGCTGGCGGAGCCACCAGAATGCAAGATTGTTCTCGCACTTGGGGCACTTGATCTGGATCGTGGGCATCGTTTTGATATTGGTATCTTCATCGTCCACGATGGTAATCTCGTTTTCCGTGCGCTTCTTCTCGCGCGTCATATGTTCACTTGCCTCGATCTTTCTGATATACCCGCACTTACGGCATTTGAGCTGGCCGCCAGTCGATATCAGCATAGTCTTACATTCCGGGCAAAACATCGGATAACAGTATAGGTCATGCTACAAGATTAAACTGATTATCATGGCCTCCCGGCGTGCGTGTACGATTTGACCTCTTCTTGCAGTCGTGCGCAGAGCTGTCATGAGAGAATCCTTTTTTTGATTAAGCGTAAATAGATCTATGATGATCGAGTATCTTGTCCTGATATCCTGTCTTGGATTTCTGGCATTCCTGATACCCGGTCGCCACCGGAACTATGCAGCGATCATCGGCTGGATTTTTATTGTCCTCTTCCTATTTGCCACGCTGCCCGAGTATTTTTCCGAGAACAATTTTCTCTACCCGCTCATGGCAATACTCTCGGTGCCATTCCTGTATATCACGGTAAAACACCTGCTTGCTGACGATATCCGCGTCCACTATCTTACACGGGCTGCGGCCATCGCATTTTTGATCTATTTCCCCTTTGCAATTGACGATTATACCCAGATCAGCGGACTGGGTACCCTGCTTATCAATATGGTCGTAAGCCAGGTTGTCTGGCTGCTCCATCTCTTCAACTACCCGGTGAGCCTCGAGTCATGGAATATTATCGCGCAGCACGGCTTCCGGGTCGAGATCATCCTCGCCTGCACCGGCATCCAGAGTATTGCCATCATGCTCGGGGTCGCCGCGGCGGTACCGACCACGCTCCGGCAGAAGGTGTACGCGTTCCTTCTGGTCGCACCCACCATCTACATCCTCAACCTGTTCCGGAACGTCTTTGTGATCATGGCCTACACGAGCCAGTGGTTCCCCTACTATCCGGACATTGCCGGGAACGGTGAGGTCGGGTACGAGAGTTTCTTCTGGGCACACAACGTGATCGCGGAGTTGCTCGCGCTGGTCATCCTGATCATTATCGCGTACTCTCTCTTTACCCTCATCCCCCGTCTCGGGACGTTTGCCGATGAACTGTACCAGTTATATTACGGGGAACTCGTCAGGGGATTTGGCCGGGACAGAGGCAACGGACCGGAGAAGCCGGAACCATCTCCGGAGACGACAAGCGGATCCGGGTTGGTATCTGCAGACCAGCCGGACGAACCGGGAAATCAGTAATACCTTAACTGTGTGCGCCGGTTGGATAACGTGATTCTCCCGAACGGGAGCCGGAGTTACTGAATCGCCCGACAAATATTTTCATAAAAAACACGACAGCACCACTTGTCAGCCGCATGGCATTATTTTGTAAAAGGGAAGGATCGTGCAGCGCCCGCCCGCTTTCTTCAGAGTGCCGGCACCCTGAATAATGTCAAGAGAAAACGATTGAGAAGTTCTTCAGACCCAAAAGAGAGGGGGGTTTTCCTGCATCACGAGAGCGTTTTGTACAGGTACAGGATACGCTGGATCGCCGAAAGGTTCGTGCAGATCGCAATAATGATCACCGAGACCCAGATAAACCCGGTGACGCCCCCGAGGATCAGCACAAGGAATGTCTCGGGACGGCCAAAGAACCCGACGCCTTCCAGCGGGTCGTCAATCTTGCCTTCTACCTTTTCCTTGTACCCGATCTCCGCGTAAACAACCGGCTTGATGAACGTGTTCATTAATGAGCCGGTCATGGCAAGACCGATGATGGCAAAGTCCGCGATCTGCGGGACCGGCAAAAACCCGCTCACAATGGTGATCCCGGAGAGACCGACGCCAAGAATGACAAGGGCATCCACGTACTTGTCCACGATCCAGTCAAAGACCGCACCGAAATTCGTGTGGGAGTTGGTACGGCGTGCGATGCTGCCATCGATAAGGTCGAAGAGAGCAGAGAGCAGCAACACCAGACTGCCTATCAGAAACTGGCGTTCCACAAAGAGGGCCGCAGCGGCGATCCCGGCCACAAGGGCAAGGAACGAACACTGGTTCGGCGTGATACCGCACCGGACAAAGGCCCCTGCAACCGGCTCAAGGTACTGTTTGAACCTTGGCCGGAGGGCGGTAATATTCATATCTCACATGATGGGTACGCGAACCATTAATAGTTGCGGGAAAATGCCGGGCAGATGGTACCTTCAACCTTGAGTGTGTTATTATTACCTGCGGGCAATCATCATATTATTTACATCGCGCGTCAAACCGGAAACAGGGAGATGAACTCATGGCATCAACAACGGCTCGTCCACACGTCTTAATGATGTCCGAGATCACTGCTGATGGCAAGCTTACCTTGAAAAAAGGAGCTTCCAGCAAGATCTTAATGAAGTACATGGCGCATGAGACAGAGATCCTGCTCCACGAGACCCGGGCCGCATACGATGCGATCATGGTCGGCGCAAATACCATACGGATCGACAACTCATTTTTAACCGTCCGGCTTGTGCCCGGCAAAAGCCCGCTCCGGGTTATCCCGTGCAGCATGGCAGACATCCCGCTTGACGCGAACATCCTCGGCTCCGATGCAAAGACCCTCATTGCCGTGTGCGAACAGGCCCCAAAGGACCGTGTCGCAGCAATCAGGGCAAAGGGAGTGAACGTCGTGACCGCCGGAAAGGATCACGTCGAACTGCCCCTCCTCATGCAGATCCTGCACGATGATTTCGGCATAAAAAAACTGATGATCGAAGGGGGCCCGACATTAAACTGGCACATGCTCCATGAAAAACTCGTTGACGAGATCCGGCTCATCCACCTGCCATTTATTGTCGGTGGATCTGATACACCATCCCTTGTGGGCGGAATGCATATCAATTCAGAAGATGAGATGATCCGGCTGAATCTCAAGAAATACTACCTGTGCGGCAGCAACCTCGTTTCCGAGTTTGACGTGCTGTACTCATAAGAGCTTACCCTTATGGAACAAATCCCTGCAACATTCCCGGTGATTACACCGGGCCCGGCACCGCACAGCGCTGGGCTGAAATGGTTCCTGATCATCATCATCGGTCTAATCCTTGTGATCGGGATCTTTATCGCTGCGTTTTATCTTACGAACAATGACCAATCCGGCGTCAGAGTCGTACGTATGGAAGGGACGCTTTCGACAGGAAATTTTATCAGTGACGACAGTGTCGGAAGCGAATATGTCGGCGACCAGCTGCGGCAGGCGGCTGACGATCCGACAGTGGAGGCCATCGTGATCCGGGTCGACAGCCCGGGCGGGACACCGGCTGCGGCAGAGGAGATTATCGGCGATCTTGAGTACGCAAAGACCAAGAAGCCTGTCGTTATCTCGATGGGTGACATGGCCACATCAGCGGCATACTACGTCAGCGCCCATGGCGACCGGATCTATGCAGACCCTGACACGTTCACCGGGGCCGTGGGTGTCATCTGGACATTCTCGGATATCAGCGGATATAACAGGGAGCAGGGATACAACGTCTCGATCGTAAAGTCCGGCGCGATGAAGGATATGGGATCGACCTCCCATGCGCTCACTCCTGAAGAGCAGGATTACGCCCAGCAGATCGTAAACGAGAGTTTCGAAAGGTTCATTGACGATGTGACAACACAACGGGTGATTGCACGGTCCGATATCGATAACGGACGGGTAATTCGGGGCGCGGATGCCCTGAAACTCAATCTTGTTGACCAGTTGGGCAACCTCAACGATGCGATTGCCGGTGCAAAAGAACTCGCAGAAGCGCGGAAGTAATTTCATCTGCCTCTTTTTTTTATTGATTGATACACATCTTTTCGCACGTTTTGTACGGTCGCACACTCTTGTCCGGGATTTTCTCTTTTGTGATCGCGTATCAATGCAAGTTCTCCTTTAAAAAAACCGGTTCCCATATGAGATTTGCAATGAGTGCCGCCGCCCCCGAAGGGGCGCCCCCGCGGCGGATCGAGGGGTTGGATCATGACAATGGATTAAAAAAATCGTTGCCCCGCCGTGCCTCGGAGAGGCCCTGAGGCGGGGAGCCCTCCTGAACGGGATAGTAACATGGAACCTTGAAAAGGGATGTAACTCTTTTTATGTCCGATTCTAATAAGGAGTCAGATTGATTTCCCATCTATATGCGGTATAGATATTTTCACAAAAAACAGGATATTCCCCGAAACCCTGAAAAACCCGGTTCATATCATCCGGATCGGGTCTACCTTCATGTACTCCCGGCAGACTGTTGTTGCATAATGACCCGGCGGGAGGGTAAATTTCAGGTGCACGTCTGTTCCCTGCACGGAAGCTTCGACTGACGTCTTGAGTACGATCGGGCGCCACCCGCCGTCGAACTTTGTCCCGACAAAAACTGAGGCTTTCCGGAAATCTTCTGCGGTTATCTGCACTTCTGCAAGGATATCCCGTATGGCATTATTGCCGGTGATTACGTCTGTTTCATCTTTGCCCGGCATAAAGAGTGCGATGCTGCACCGGCCCCGGGCAAGGTGGAGCGAGACCGCAGGGATGTTTGCCGCTGTTACCGCATCGGTCCGGCCATTGGTAAAGATCAGCCGGTCCCCGGGAATGGGATCGATGAGCGTGTGTCCCTCATACAGCCGGTGTGAAAGGGCGCGGTTGAACAGGTACGACTGGTACGCGGAGATAAACATCGAGAGGAGTTTTGGCGGCAGCTGCCGGAGCGCACCGGCATAATCGTCCGGGTGGGCATGGAGATACGAGAGCATCGAGCGCTCAAACGACATCTGTACCGGCAGCTCGCGGAGGGCAGTCGCCGTGTCCCGGGTTTCCATGAACGCCGTCCTGACACGCTGGATATCTTCTGACTCTAAGGGGAAAGCCTTACCCACGTAGGTCATCACCGCCTGCTCGTAATCGCCATGCAGGATCTGTTCCCCGACCCGATGCGTCAGCGGGCGGATGACACCGAACCGCTGGAGTCCGAAGTAGTTGGGCAGGGCCTGCGATGCCGCCTCCGTTACCGTCGCAACCCGGCCGGCCAGATCCTCAGGGTCGGCATCCCGGATGCAGATATCAAAACGGTTTCCTACAAGATCGCCAAGCGAGAGCTGTTCGTTCGACTGTCCGACAGGTTCAAGGACGATGTCTTTGAGGTATACCGCAGCGATCTCTTCCGGCGTTACCTTGTAGAGCGAGATAAGCTGCGTGGTCCGTGCGTTCCGGTCTTTTGTCCCGGCCCAGCCGATCCGCCGGTGGCTGATGTTGAGCCGGCGGGCAATCTCCTTTACCGCATGCTGGAGTTCCCAGCTGGTCTTGGTGAGCCGGCAGATCAGGTACGGCCCTGCTGTGCTCCCCTTTCCTTCAAGCGGGATCTCATCAACAAGAAAATCTTCCGGCACCGTGCGAAGCGTCCCGCCGATCCCCGGGGTCCCGGTCGCGTAGTACTGCATCCCGAGCTCGCGTTCGAGCGCAAAAGGACTCTCTTTCATAAGAGCGAGAGCGTCCCGGTGATACGATCGAGGTCTTCCGATTTTGCCGGGCCGAGGCCAAGCGCGGTGATGGTGCCGGGCGGGATCTCGGTCATACCGGCATCCTGGATAAGGGAAGTGGAAATTCCTGCCCGTTCCGCGAGCACCTTGATCTCAAAAAGGGTCCGCTCGGTGTCGGCCTTGAGCACCACTTTTTTCTGCCCTTCTGTCTGCCACGCCTTGCGCAGGGTCTTATCCGCGCTCTCAAATGCCCCGATGGATGCATGGGCTGCCTGGGCGCATTTCTTCCCGCAGCTCATCTTGACATCGTTTCTTAGGATGAGGCACTGTTTGTACCTGAAATGAGGTTCGAATCCGGGTTTATTTTCATTTTGAGGTGGTTTTGGCATCGCAAAATCTCTTTGGTTTGGGCGGAAATTAACCTTATCATGCCGGGAAAAACGGATGCGATTTTTTAATAAAACCCAAAAAAATTCATAGATCTTCCCGGTGGCTGATGTGAGATAACATTTGATTTCAATCCTAGCGATGTGACCGTTAGCCGACGGGAAATGCGAGAAGATCCGGTATGGTCACTCTGGTCACAAGTCACTGGTCACCAGAAACCTCTATGTGATCTCTCACTAAAAAGCAACCATGAAAAGATCTCAATCAAAATCCGGAACGATGCCAAGGAAGGTAGTGGCACCGAGCATTGTCCGGATAATGTTTGCCGACCTCTGCAGGAAATACCCTGCCTTTGATGCGTTCTATTCCGATAATAAAGCCGATATCGATAAAATAAATATTACGTGGGAGATCACAGCAACTGCGAAAAACGAGGGCAATTCGTCACCGGTATTAAATACCATTGTCCTGAAAAAATATCCCAAATCCCCCGAGGACGCGCGGATCGTCGCTCATGAAATCGAGCACCTGCTGATCTGGGAACAGGGATATCCCTACATCATCGCCGATATGCATGCGGATGATGAACTCTACCGCAGGCTTGACCAGTCGGTACAGGTTATCCAGGGAACGGTTTTTGAGCCGATGGTCGAATCAAAACTGAAAAAATATTTTAAAAATGTGTGTCCCGGCAATCACACTTCTGCAATGAAGGGCCTCTCAAAATTAATAGAGAACAAGGAGAAGATCGTCCCTGAACTCAAGGACCCCCGGACTCTCCTGTATTACAGCTGCCTGTATGTCCAGAAACGCCAGATACTTGAAATCACCTGCACGACAGACAAAACAGATGAATACGCCCGCAAATTCGCTATGCATTTTGGCGAGGCTATTCTCCCGTGCGCAGATAAAATTACAGATCTCATCAAAAAGCACACGACCCGAACCCCGGATTCTGTCAGGATGATCCTTTCAGGTATACTCCGGAACGAGAACTGCGCATTTGGCTACCGGTGGCAGGATGAATTCAACCGGTTCGTTATCGACCAGTGATATTTCAGACAACTACATCAGCGCTACAAAAAGAGATCGCCATGGAACCCCTCCGCCCCGACCGGATCATCCGCTCCCGCCGCCGGACCATCTCGCTTGAGATCACAAAAGAAGCGGCGCTTGTTGTACGGGCGCCCATGCGGACACCGGAAACTTACATCCACAGCCTGATTGAGCAGAAGCGCGCGTGGATCGAAAAAAAGATTGCCGAAATAAGGAGCCGCCCGGCTCCCCCGGAACGACGATTTGTCCGGGGCGGGGAGTTCTTGTTTCTCGGGAAGATGTACCCCCTCGAGGTCATCGAAGACAGCGATGCCGGGATCTCCCTTAGCGACCGGTTTTACCTCGGTAAAAAGCGTCTGCCGGAAGTCCGCGGGCTTCTCCAGGCATGGTACGTGGAAAAAGCAGCCGCGATCGTGCCGGTCCGGGTTGCGGGGTTTGCTGCCATTCTCGACTACCGCCCGAAAAAAATCCGGATCTCGGATACGCGGCGGCGCTGGGCCTCGTGCAGCACATCCGGTACGCTCTCCTTCTGCTGGCGGCTGATCATGGCCCCTCCCGAGGTAATCGATTACGTAATCGTCCACGAACTTGTCCATATACGCCAGCCGGATCATTCGAACCGTTTCTGGGAGAAGGTGGGTCAAGCGATGCCGGACTACGAGCGGCACCGGGAGTGGCTGCGCAAAAACGAGCGGATGCTCGATCTCTGACCGGCATCACAAAGATACATGGACATGTGCGGGTCTCCCCGCGATTATTCCGGCAGAGAGACATATCACTCAATATACTTTATTATGCAATGATAATTTAGGGAAGTATTTGATGGCGCACGTGCTGGTATCACCACTGAACTGGGGCCTTGGTCATGCCACGCGTGACATCCCGGTGATCCGGACGCTGCTCGCGCACGGCCACGAAGTGACCATTGCTGCGTGCGGCAGCGCTCTTTCAGTACTCAGGCAGGAATTTCCGGATGCCCGCTCTATCGAGTACCCGGATTACCCGGTTCCGTACAGCTCCGGGCACTTGTTCGTCCCGAAGTTCTGTGCGGCGATGCCCTTCATGCTCAGGGCGGTGGCACAGGAGCATGCAACCCTCGAGGCAATCCTCGCAAAAGACCAGTACGACCTTGTCATCAGCGACAACCGGCTGGGTGTTTTCTCATCAACGGTTCCATCGATCTTTATTTCCCACCAGCTCCACTATCACCTGCCGTTCCTGTTCTGGCCGGCTGAGATCCTTGCCATCCCGGTCAATATGTACCTCCATGAGCGGTACGACCGGATCATCGTGCCCGACAATCCCCCGGGCCCGATCTCCCTTGCCGGCAAGCTCTCCCGGCCCCAGACAGATGTTGCACGCGAACGGGTCTTCTTCTCGGGGATCCTCTCGTCCACCCGGCAGATCGCATGCACGCAGGACCTGGACTACCTGATCGTGATCTCCGGGCCCGAGCCGCAGCGGACGATTCTTGAAAAAATTATTCTTGCAGACCTGAAAAATATTGAGGGCTCTGGTGTCGTGCTGCTCGGTAACCCACAACGACCAAAAGCGACGACCCGGACCGGGGACTGGACCTGCGTGTCGTATGTTTCCACGGAAGAGAAGACCGAGCTGATGAACCGGGCGCAGTGCGTGATCTGCCGTTCGGGATACACGACACTCATGGAACTCGCCGAGCTCGGAAAGAAACGGGCGCTCCTGATCCCGACCCCGGGACAGACCGAGCAGGAATATCTCTCGTGGTACTACGAGCAGAACAGCTGGTATCATTCACAGGAGCAGGACCGGCTGGACCTTGCAGAAGATCTCGGAATGTGCCGGCACTACCGGGGGTTCCCGGCAATGCCAAAGACCGCGGAGAATACAAAACGGCTCTACGATGAACTGCTGGCGGGGTATCTTGAATGAGGTGCGGCCATGGATGATTTGGTAGTGCCGGGCGTTGTCGCCCTCGTCATCTTTTATGCAGGCATTGTACTCGTCGCGTATGGGATCATCAGGCTTGTCATTATGATGGTACAGGCATTTCTTGCCGGCAATTACCTGTTCTTTTTCGGGGTTATCGCTTGTTTTGTGGTAGCGCTCCTCGTGTACGTGGCCGTGGGGTTGTGGCTGCGGAAGACCGGGACGATCTAAAAATGTTGATGGAGAAGTCGGGTGTGCCCGGGGATTTTTGGTGTGATTCCGGTTCACACAAAACCGGCATGCCGTGGTCGTAGGATATTACGGAACCCTTACCGTGTGTGGGCCGGTCATCTTTGACCGGCTGCGCGGCACGTACCCGGTCCCGATTATTCCCCATAAAACTCGCAAAAAACGCCCGTAAAAACGTCTGATCCCCCTGCCCGAAAATCCGTGCCCATATGTACCCTTATTTGCAAAAATACGGCCATATTGAGCCCCATATAATGCCCTTTGGCAGTCCATATTCGCGTTCTGGCAGCGATCATTTTCCTCATCAACAGAAAACCCATCCGGACCCATGATCGGGCTTCAAAACGCGAATACGCGAACGTTATATTTCGCCCGTTTGGCAAAATAAGGCTGATTTGGAGTTATTTTGAAACGGAGCCCGATACGGGCTCCGTTTCTGACGATCAAAGGGTAATCGGAGGCCAGATTGGGGCCGGATTTAACTGAGTCAATCATGGGTTATGGGGGAACATGCCAGGGCCGGGCGAGACTTTTCAGGGACAATAACAGGATAAGTGCCTGGCCGGATGATCCAAGACACACCATCGATTAAAAGAACCGACTCGAGGGAACAATATGTCATCTCATCCTTAAAAGTGCCCGGGTACTCTGCATCCTCGCGAGCCCGCCCGGTCACTGACACCAGATTCAGCTCTTTTTTATCGCCCGGAAAATCCTTCGTACCGCCCCGTACCCCTGCGAGACTGATTTGCCGATCCCGAGATATTCCGGGATCTGGAAATTGGCCTGGAATTTTCCGGTAAACGTCATGACGCTGACACCGTTCTTCCGCTCTTTCTGGAAATGGAAGTTCGTGTCACAGATGATCGGTGCGGGAACCTCATACCCCAGCGATTTTGAAAGTGAGTGGAGGGTGTCGACAAATATCTTCTGCACAAATTCGTCGCGTGCAGGTTTTCCGGTAAGTTTGTAGAACCTCTTGTAGTTCTCCTGAGTGAGCGCGAGCCACGGTGTGGCAAATTCATAGGAATTGCTTGTCTCCGAGATCCCGAACTCTTCATCCCTGATGGAAATGTCATGTTCGGCAACCCGGTACATGTCGGAGCCAAGCAATATTTCCCGGGATTCCCCGGCTAACTCTTTAAGGAACACTGCCCCTTCGTTGATGCCGATCACCGTGGGGAAATTCCTGATCATTTTGCACTGCACGACCGGGTACCGGTGGATGAAGGAGCCCGCCTCCTGCTGGTGGAGTTCGGAGTATTCGGCAAACTTTGTCGCAAAAAATTCCCGCAGTGCCGGCGCAGAGCCGGGAAGCGGGCGGTCCGAGTCAAACGTCAGGGTGACAGTGCGGAGGATCATAGCATCAGGACTTTCCTGTCAATACGGTATCAGGATTGTACCAGATATGATCTTTCATTACATGAAATGGTGCGGATGAAAACTTTCACATTAAAACCTCAATCAGGTGTTATTGCTGGTGCAGGGATGCCATAACCCGATTTTTTTGTACCAGTGCAGTCCTGAAATAATTATTCATCACTCATTGTTCAGGAGATTCTGGACGTTTCATCAACGCACAAACTTAAAAACAATCTTAAAAATGGGACTGTCCGTTCACCGGACACGAATCGATCCCTGCACCGGCGCATCTATCGGGAGGACCGGATCACATCAATGGAATGGAATAAAAAATATGTCAGTTCAATCCCAAGGGAGTTGTCAGCACGATGGCTGCAATAAACAGGGCAGCAAGGATCACGGCCCCGGCAAGGACAAAGAGGAGTCGATGGTCCGATTCTTTCTCATGCGGCAGTTTTTTCTTTTTCATTGCTGTTTCACCTTCATGACTTTGTTGTGCCGGTGCGCCGGAAGATACGGATCACCGAATCCTGATACCGGTGGGAAGCCACCTGCCTTAAGCCTGCCGGTCGGTTAATGTCCCCCGGCACAGGAATGAACATGCCTGGACATTCCGGTGCCGGAAGATGGATGAACGGGCAGATGATCCGATAAAAATGCCTGACCAAAACCGTGCCGATCCCGGTTTACTTGCAATGACAGACTGTGCAGAGCTCCGGCATCCTGCCCGGGATACCTTCCCACTCTTTTCTGCCCTGGCAGATCACACAGGCACGGTCGCCGATCTCCGTGCTGTCGGAAAGCCGGTGCGTCACAAGGATACAGGGGATCTGCATATCTTTGACAAACCGGCGCGTGAGATCTTTTACCGTCTGCGTGCTTTCTGTGTCGAGCGCGGCAAATGGCTCGTCCAGCATAAGAAGACCGGGTTCGATGGCAAGAGCACGGGCAAGTGCAACGCGCTGTTTCTGGCCGCCGGAAAGGTTTTTTGCCCTGACATCGGCAAGGTCTGAAATGTGCATCCGGTCCATCCAGAGCGCGACACGTTCTGTTATCACGGACCGTTGAAGGTGCCGGGTGCGAAGCCCGAATGCGACGTTGTCGCGGACGGTCATATGGGGAAACACCGATGAGTTCTGGAGGACATACCCAATCCGGCGATATTCTGTCGGGACATCGGTGCCATCATCGGTTCTGCAGAGGCATTCGCCCCTCAGGGTGATCGTGGCAGAATCTGGCAGCAGCAGTCCCGCAATAATGTTGAGGGTTGTTGACTTGCCCGAACCGTTCAGGCCCATAAGGGTCATAATCTCCCCGGGTTTCACTCTGATCGTAAGATCGAGAGTGTAGTCACGGAGCCGTTTTACCATCACCGCTTCAAGCACGATCTGCCTCCCTCTTCTGGATCAGGCGTACGGCGATCATGATCCCAAACGAGATTATCACGAGCAGGATCGAGATCGTGAGCCCGGCATTGATGTTGCTGCCCTCCATCCCCACATAGACCGCAAGCGGCATCGTCTGGGTCACCCCGGGCAGGTTGCCGGCAAACATGATCGTCGCGCCAAACTCCCCGAGTGCCCGGCCAAAGGTCATGACTGCACCGGAAACGAGGCCGGTCGCCGTCATGGGAATGGTGACCTGAACCAGAGTCCGCATTGATGAGGCACCGAGTGTCCGTGCGGTCTGCTCATAGGCCGGGTCCAGCTGCTCGAAGAGCGATTTTGCCTGCCGCAGGTAGAACGGGGATGCGACAAAGATCTGGGCCATGATCACCGCAAGCGTGGTAAAGGCAATCGATATCCCGAGCATGTTGAAGTACCTGCCGAGGATCCCGATCCTGCCGTAGAGAACAAGAAGCGCGACCCCCGCTACTGCCGGGGGAAGGACCAAGGGCAGATCAATGAGCGTATCCACGACCACTTTTCCCGGGTACGAGTACTTTGAATGGAAATAGGCAAAAGGGGTCCCGACAAGAATGACCACGGAAAGGGAAATAACCGTCGTAAACAGGCTCAGCCAGAGTGCGCTTGCCACATTCGGATCATGAAGCGTGGCAAAGAACAGATCCGGGGTCATCCGGAGAAAGAGGGCGACGATCGGCAGGGCAAGATAGAGCGTAACCGCTGCGATCAGGACCCCTGCAACAAGATACGTCAGAATGCGCCGGTGATTTTTTGGCAGGAAACGTTGTGGTATCATAGGTTCGTTCCTCTCTCCCGGTGGGATCACCGTCCGGTCCGGCTAAAAAAAAAATGACTGGATTTTAAGAGGTTACAGGGGCGGTAAACCCGTATTCTTTCAGAATATTCTGGCCGGCCGCTGATAGCATATACTGTTCAAACCATGCGGCCTGAGCCTTGTTGTTGCTCTCCTTGAGGATACCGATGGTATATATCTGGAGGTAATTGTCTTTCCGTGGGATAGTGATGCTCTGGTAGGTACCACTTGCTGCTGCGGTTGCCGTAGACTGGTAGACAAATCCCGCATCGGCTTCGCCAAGGGCAACCTTCGTTGCTACGGCCGGCTCGGAAGTCTCGTAGGTCACAACGTTACTGATCGTCGCATTCTTCCAGTTCTGTCCATAGGTCGAGTTCGCCAGGTTATTTAAGACCGCAATGGTCGCAGTGCCTGCGGGGACGGTTTTATCCTCCATCGCGATCTTCACACCCGGTTTTGCAAGGTCGGCAAGGGACTGGATGTTCGCCGGGTTGGATGCCGGCAGGATGACAATTATGTAGTTTGTCGTGAGCGTCTTTATCGAGTCATTGACAAAGTAGCCCTCGTTTTTAAGGGTGTTTGTGTAACTGTTGCTTGCTGAGATAAATACGTCGGCGTATGCGCCGTTCTCTACCTGTGTCTTGAGTGCCTGAGTCCCGTCAAGGTCAAAGGCAACTGTAGTTCCCGGATAGGCAGCGGTAAATGAAGAGCCGATGGTCGTTGATGCACCGGCTAATGATGCAGCCGTGAACGCAACAACATTTCCTGACGATGGAGTGAACACTGGTGCCGGTGTCGCGGTCGGTGCAACTGTCGTCGGGACTGCGGTTGCCACTGTTGCTACCGGGGTGGCTGCCGGGGTTACCGGTACGGTTGTTGCAACGGTCGTGGCCGGGGTGCTTGGCGTGCTCTGTGTGCAGCCGGCAAAAAGTACCGCTACAAGCAGGAGTCCGAAGACCATACTGATGAGTGCAAGTTTCGTTGGTGTCAACCTCTGTTTCATGACTTCACAATCCTCTTGGATTAATTATTCCAGATATACTCTTCCCAGATAATAGATAAGAATTGTGCTTTATTATTACCAAAAAGTAACAACAAATTGTTTATTGGAGTGGGGTCACAGAGTGGCCCGAAACGGCAGATAGGGGGAATTATTACCATATACCTGTTTTGACTTTACTCTGACATTCAATGGTGATTCCGGCCCCCGATCTATAAGGGGCCATTCTGTCCGTCATTGGTAATCACTATTTTACTTCGTTGAAATTTTTTGATCGGCACTCCGCATAACACTACAGTTAATTTTTTTTTGTTTATTTACCCTCGAATTAAATATAATACTAATGATTATATCACATAAACTCCCTAATACTCCGGAAAGAAAAGAGGGATTTCCCTTCCCCGCTGAATCTGTGCCATTGCCATAACACCCTTTTGCCAACAACATGAGGATCCCGATACCATGATCACCCGACATCATCTGGCACTTGCCCTGATGTGTGCCCTTATTCTCGGTAGTGCCTTTTTTCTCTCAAACCCTCTCATGATGGTGCTGGTTATTGCCGGCACCTGCATCGGTGTTTTGCTGCCGGATATCCACATGACCCGGCCAAACCATCTGACATTCCGCACGCTTGCGTGGCTGATTGTACAGTTTCCCCGAAGGGTCTGCGCCTCTCTCATGTGCCGGATCTATGCACATACTCATCATCCAGTCCCGGACCCTTCAGACAAGCGGCTGACCCACTCAATACCAGGTGTCCTGTTTATCGGTGCATGCATGGGGACACTCCTGTATATTCCGGCGTATGTTACGGGGAGTGTACTCACCTTGCCTGCCGGCATTCTCATGAGCGGTGTGCTCCTTGGGATGGGGCTTCACCTGGCAGAAGATCTTTGTACCAGGAAAGGCATCTTCCCGTTTTTTCCCTTCAGTCCCTGGACGGTTGCCGGTTCCATCCGCCCCTGCGACAGGACTGATCCCCGGATCGCCCGGTATCATTTCCAGCACTGCACGGTGCTCCTCGTTTTTTTCGGGCTCGAAAGTCTTGGAATTCTGGCACATGCACTCTTCCTGCCGATCAGTATTGCCGGCGTCGGCATCTGTCTTGGCATGATGGTATACTTTTCTGAAGTTTCGATCCGGCAAAATCCCGGCCTTGAGGGCGACGTGAACGTTCCGTCACCTGCGAAAAGTACCTGAATCAGTAGAATGCGGCCCTGGACAAGTCCCCGGTTTTTGCACAAATTGTGAGATCGTATAATAACAAAGAGGCAGTGCCCGGTTCCCTCAAACCGCACCATTGTGCTTCCGGGATGAGGTTGTATGACCTGCCCGCAGGTTATCGCTATATGGGAGTGATTTCCCTGATGCAGAAAAGCGCAGACCCGAAAATGCAGTTCCCCCCGGGAAAATTGTTATGAGACCTGATTTAAGGATTTCTCCAGAGCCGGATATATCATAAAAAATATAACTGATTCATACGGTCGGTTAAGAACGTTTTTCGAACTAAAAAAATTCAGGAAAACCGGGCGGCTCACTCTTTTGTCCGGTATCCCATTGCATGGGCAAGTGTCACGAGCTCTGCCAGCTGCGCTTCCTGCCGCCCGGTTAACCGCCTTCCCTTCTGGATCAGCCGCCCGAGCTTGACAAACCGGATCCGGTCCTCATGGCTCAGGCCATTGGCGGTGTGCGCCCATTTCATGAGATCAAACCACTGCTGGCGGCTGAATGTGGGGGTCGCATCCTCAGGTAACGGTTCTTTCCCGGATTCGCTTTCCTCGTCGCCTTCACCAGCCCCATCATCACCGGTCTCGTCTTCGTCTGTGGTGTCGTCAGCCTCATCCGGCTCGCACTCGCCAGACTCATCTTCATCATCTTCTGCCCCGGTATCAATCGTGTCGTCCCCGGTTGTTTCCGGGGCACGATGCCCGGGCACGTTACCTGCAAGACCGGGGGCCGTAACCGCATCCGACAGGTCGTCGATATCGAGTTCTCCTGGCTCTTCAAAGAGGTCTTCCACGGTCCGGATCCTGACCTGCGGCGCATCCGTTTCAGGTATCGCATCGGTTCTCACAGGATCAGCCGGTCGCTGGACTGGCACGAGGTGATCAACCTCTTTACGGGCAAGAGCCTGCGGCCCGTGCATGATCACTGTGGGAAAGTCAGGCCTTTTTGTCACTATCATATGGTTTTGTATCGGTACTTCCTCGATCAGTGCAGAGGGGATCTGGGTTTTTTTCCTGAGCGCTGCCAGGGCATCTTTTGCCTCCGCACACTCCTCTTCTGCTGCATGACGCTTCTCTTTTTCCGCCTCAATCTCGGCGCCGGCCTGATCTATCTCAAGAGCAAGGGACCGGAGAGTTGCCACTTTTTCGTTCTGTTCCTGTCCGGCTTTGTGGAGTTCTTCCTCAAGCGACCGCTGCCGGTCGAGTGCGGCCCTGAGATCGTCACTGAGTTTTTTCACCGTATCTTCGCGCCGGGCATCCTCCGAAGCCTTTGCACTGGCTACGGCGTGCAGGTTCTGTTCAACCTGCTCCTTCTCACGGGAGACCTGCGCAAGGTTTTCTTCTGCTGCGCGACGCGCTTCGTTCTCTGAGGCAAGACTGGCAGAAAGATCCTGGATTTTTGCGAGCATTTCCTGCTCGTGTGCCGCGGCCTGCCCGGCAGACGCACTCAGGTTCTGCTCGATATGTTCCTTAACCTGCGTTATCTCAGAAAGTTTCTCTTCGGCTGCATGGCGCATGCGCCGCTCAGACTCAAGTTCCTCATGGGCCTGCTCCATCTCGGTCGCAGCCGAACGGGCCAGTTTTTCAGACTGGATCTTTGCAAATTCAGCGGCGGCAAGTTCGTCGCTTATGCTCTTGTGCGCGTCGCGTGAGGCGTCCCGCTCCTGCTCTGCATGTATGAGGCTCGCCCTTGCCGCTTCCAGGTCCTGCCGGAGTGCTCCCATATTAGCGTTGAGCACCTGCATTTCCTGATCCTTTGCATCGGTAATTTCCTGTATTTTTGTTTCCACACCGGCCCGCATGCGTTTTTCTGATTCAAGGGACGCAGCTGCTGCATCCAACCGCTCCTGTAATGCCTGCATTTCGGTAGCGGTCTGTTCATGTGCCGCTGTTATATGGGCAAGGTTGGCTTCGAGTGTCGCACTCTTCTGACGCTCGGCACCAACTGATTCCGTGAGCACGTCATATTTCTGCTGGAGTGCGTCGTGGTGCTCCATGAAGGTTCCTTTTTCAGCGACAAATGCGGCCTCTTTTTTTGCCGTCTCCTGCGCGAGTTCGCTGTACTGCTGCTCTGCTTTTGCCCGCTGCTCTTTTTCAGCAGTCAGTTCATCCGCGAAGCGCATGCTGTCCTGCGACAACTGCTTTGCTTTCCCGGTGATATCCTCTACCATCTGCCGAAGATCCTGCTCTGACCGGGCTTTCTCCTGCATAATGGATTTTACTTCCTGCTCGGCGGCATCTGCCCGGTTTTTCTCGCTTATAAGAGCGCTTTTTATCTGCTCGAACTCGATAGAACGGGAACTCAGGGCCTTTTCAGATTCCTCGTATTGCTCTTTAAGCCTGGCAAGCTGCGCCTCGAGCTCCGCCCGGAAACCTGAAACCTCTGCAAGCTCTTTTTTTGCGGCTGACAGGTCAGACCGGGCCTGTTCAAGGTCCCGGTTTAAGGTCTCGGCATCACCGCGGAGGGCCAATTCAAGTTCAGTCTTCTCGGTCCCAAGCGTTCGGACCATATCGTCAGATTCTGCAAGACGGGCACGGGTAGATTCCAGTTCCTGCGTAAGCCGGGCCAGATCCTCCGTTTTTCCGGCAATAACTTTCTCGCGCTCTTCAATCCGGGATTTAAGGGATTCAGCTTCGGTTTTCAGCCCTGCAAGGGCTTTTCTGGCATTCTCCAGATCCCGGACCTGCCCGTTTGAGATCATCTGGAGTCGTGCTGTTTCTGTGCTGAGCTCGCTTGTGCGCTCCGCGACCCGTCGTTCAAGGGTGGATTTCAGGCCGTCGAGCGTACTTTGGATCTGTCCCAGGTCTGCTGCCCTGCTTACCGCGATCTCGAACGAGGATAGCAGGAATTCAAGGAGTTTCCTGCGGTCCGCCGTAATGACATACTCCCGGTCTTCGTGCTGGATCTTGAACTGGGTCCTGATTTTCTCCGGATCCGGCTTTTCGACCGCGGAGTTAAGCATCATATCGACAAGCGAGAGAAGGTACTGGGGATCGTACGGGCGCGCGATGAAGTTGTCTGCATTGCTGTCAAGGACAATTAAGAGGTCCCCAAGGCTTGCAACACCCGTGATTAGGAGGACCGGGATTCGCCAGAGATCGTCGTCTTTTTTTATCTCACGGCAGACCTCGTAGCCGTCCTGTTCCGGGCCGGTGGTGTCGCAGATGAGGAGATTTGGTTTTCCTGCACGGAGGCTTTCAACCAGGTCCGTGCTTTCCAAGAAAAGGGTGACCCGGTAACCCGGGGGGGTCAGCTGCCCGATGAGCTGCTGGGAATCCCGGGCATCTTTACAGAGAATGAAAATATCGATGGCGTTTTCCCCGCCATGGATGTCTTCATCTGTACCTGATGGTTCAGAATTCATCTCTAATGCTCTCTTACAGAATTAAAAGGCTTTATATTATATGTATGTTTATATCGCCTGCGGGTACACCCATTGTTTTTTGCATGTGCCGACATTGTGCAGAAATCCTCGGGTTTTACCCGAGAAGAAAAGATTATTCCACGTTTTAAGTACGCGGCCCCCTGCGTCCCGCCCACAGGTCAATGAGTGCTCGCGAGATGCTCATGGGGGAGGGCAACGGAGGGAGGTTATCCCGGCCAAACCAGCCCGCTGAAACAATTTCGTTGTTGTCGATGGTGATCTCACCAGCGGCATACTCGGCTTCAAACGCAATCATGAGGGAATCCGGAAACGGCCAGGGCTCGCTCGCAAAGTACCGCAGATTTTTTACCGTAATCCCCACCTCTTCCTTAATCTCCCGGTGGGCAGCTTGCTCGAGCGTCTCGCCCGGCTCTACAAAACCTGCGATAATGCTGTGCATACCGGCGGGGAACCGGGGGGAGCGGGCAAGAAGGATCTCATCACCCCAGATTATAAGCACGATGATCGCCGGTGAGATGCGGGGATAGATTACAAGACCGCAGGACGGGCATTTTTTTGCCCGCTCGGTAAGCATGGGTACCGTCTTTGTCCCGCACCGGCCGCAAATCCTGTTCGCTGTTGCAGATGCGATCAGCCGTACTGCATACGCTGCAATTGCAAGATCCTCATCAGGTATCCTGCCATGGAGATCTCGTACACCGGATACGACCATGCCACGAGGGAGTAAAAAATCCTCGGACAGTTCTGCCGCGTAGAAGGGTACTGATCCCCTGTGCCCGAGGTATTCTATGGTGCCTGCGGCACGGATGGCCGGTGTCAGCCCTGCCTGCACATAGATCTGCGGGGTATCACCTTCCCGGATTGCTACTCCTGGGCCGGATACAAGCACAAAGAGTACTCCCGTTGCCGGGATGTCTGCAGGTTCCGGGAACTGCTGGGTGAGCGCGGTAACCGAAAATACTGCACAATGGGGTCGGGGAACAACAAGGGAGGTACCGGGAGTCATGGAAATACTCAAGTTTGCCGGAGAATCGTATGCACCGGCCTGCAATAAATAAATGGTTTTCTCCCTGCCTTGTGCCTCACCAGTAGCATCAGGCCACGGGATCCCTTAAATCTTTCAGCAGGAACAAGGACCAAAATCTCTTGTTTAAATGACCCGGGGGTTCCGGCCTTCGCACACCCCGGAAATTGTCGCTGCAAGTGCCCTGACGTTTTCAATGAAGGCCGAATCACCGGTTATGAGCGGAGTGACTGCCGGTTCGGTGCGGCTGACTTGTGGATCAAAGGGCAGGAGGACAGTCTGCGGAAATGCCGGCATGCACACGGTTTCCCCGCAGACTTTTTGTACATCCGTATCTCCCTGCACGCGGTTGAGGACAAACATTACTTCGCCTATGCCGAGTTGTCCTGCAAGCCGGGCCGACTCCCGGGCAACAGAGACTGCGTTGTACGAAGGGTCCGCCACCACCACCGCACAGGTGAACCCTTCGGCAACTGCTCTCCCAAAATGTTCGAGTCCTGCCGGGGTATCAAGTATGACGACCTCATCCGAAAGGAGCCGCATGTGCCGGAGAATTGCCGCAAGCAGGGTGTACTCGGGACAGAGACACCCGGATCCCGCCTTCTTCACGCTCCCCATGACAAGAAGCCGGAGATTCTTATCAACCGTTATCGAAAAACGGTCGATGACATCGCTTACATCGGGATTGAGGGTGAGAAGCCCGCCCGGGGATATATCCGGACCGGCGCCGGTCTTCTCGCGGAGATAGTCCACACTTTCAGAAACCGGCACGATCTGTTCCGCAGTATCCGGTGGGACACCCAGGGTCGCCGCAAGGTTCTGCTGGGGATCGCCATCGATCGCAAGGACCCTTTTTCCCTCCCGGGCAAACATGTGGGCAAGAAGTGCGGCAAGCGTCGTCTTCCCGACACCGCCTTTACCGGTAATGACGACACGGATCCCGCATTCCCCTGCCTCGGGAGTACTGGAGTTTCCCGGAAAGGGCACAGACACAACCCGTGTTCCGGCAGGAACGCTCATATGCCAAGTCCCGTCCGTTTCTGTTCGATGTGGTTTGCGATAAGATCCACCGCCTTGACCGGATCAGGTTCCACCGCGAAGTTCGCGTTCACCGCCCCTTTAAGGCCATCGGTCAGGAGCGAAACCACGGCCGGGCTGCCGGATATATGCGGCATCACGCCAAGCACAGTGTAGACTCCAGAAGCAACGAAGTACGCACCGATCGAGACTGCCTTCTGCGAGTACCATTCCGGCGCCGCTCCGGCAATGGGCAGTTTGTGGATCGGGACATTGAGCGCGTTCCCGAGTTCCGCCGCAAGTACAAGGATACGGGAGTTGTCCACGCAGGAACCCATGTGGAGCACGGGCGGGATTTTGAGTGACTCGCAGACAGCCCGCAGGTCGTCACCTGCGAGAGCTGCAGCTTCCGGCATGAGAAGCCCGGCTTTTGCCGAGGCGATCGCCGCACAGCCGGTCTCGACACAGAGGATATTTTTCTTAATAAGGGCCTTTGAGAGCGTCACGTGGCCGTAGTCATGCTTCACGTGCGGGTTGTTACAGCCAACAATCCCGACTGCGCCACGGATCTTACCGGCGGCGATGAGATCGATGAGGGGCTTGAATGATCCGCCGAGTGCATTCTTGATCGCTTCGTTTGAGAAGCCAGTCATCAGCGGGACCGGTGCGCCGGGGATCAGGACCCTTTTCGGGTTCCGGTTTTTGAAATTCTCGACAGCCATCCTTACGATCGCTTTGGCGGTCAAGAATCCTTCGTCCGGGGTAAAGTCAAAGAAATACGATCCCGGGATGGTCGCCTTTGCACTGGTCGAGATGATCAGGGTGTGAAAGCAGCTTGCGGTTCTTGGGAGCGAGGGGAAGATGCACTGGTAATCAACGATCATCGCTTCGAGAGCACCGGTCGTGATAACCAGTTCCTGGTTTAAGTGGTTGCCGGTCATTGGGACGCCCTTGCGCATCAAAAGCTCGCTTCCCGTGCAGCAGAGCCCGACAAGATTGATCCCCTTTGCGCCGTTTTTCCGGGCAAGGGCCACGAGTTCGGGGTCCGCAACTGCCTTTACGATCATCTCGGAGAGAACCGGGTTGTGGCCGTGGACTGCGATATTGACATAGTCCTCCTTGAGCACCCCGAGATTAATCCGTGACGATTTAATGGTCGGCGTACCAAAGAGGATATCGGAAACATCGGTTCCCATCATCGACCCGCCCCACCCGTCAGAGAGGCTGCACCGGAGGCCCTGTAACAGGATATTTACATAATCCGCTCCGACCCCCATCTGGATCCGGTGCATGCAGTCCACCACTTCGCGGTCGATCCCCCTCGGGGAGATACCGAGATTGTTCCACGTCTCCCGGGTGCCTTTTGGCGCCCTGTTGAGGAACTGGAGGGTGTTTTTTACCATCCCATACTCTTCGAGCATGGCGCTCCCGACCGCAGCGGCGAGTTCATGTGCGCTCTTTCCTGAGGTCTCAATGCCGTACTCTTTTGCAATCAGGCGCAGTTTATCCGGATCGGCGATGCCATAGTCTTTGGTCTTTCCTGTCCCGACAAGGTACAGCGTCTCGACAATGTCGCGGCCGTGATCGGAATGGGCGGCCGAGCCGGTCGCGATAGTGTCAAGCAGGTTGCGCGATACGATCAGGTCTGCATCGGCTCCACAGACGCCCCGGATCCGGTGGGGCGGTATGATCCGGCACGGTCCCATGGTGCACCGCGAGCAGGAGATCCCCGCTTCGCAGTACTTGCACGGGGGCTGCTGCATCTCAAAACGGTCCCAGACTGTCTCAATGCCCTCCTTCATCGCCATCTCTATGAGGGGCTTTGCATTCTCATCGATTGTCCGCTCAGCCATCTTCTGCGCGATCAGCGCAGGGTTTAAGAGGGACATCCGGGCCCGGTCCAGCTCGCAGACATCGAGCCGTTCCCGGACCAGAACGGGTTTTGGTTCTTCTTCTGACATAGATTACTCACTCCATCGACATTGGTTAGTGGATAATCGCCCGACGTGGTATATAGCCCTTTGGTCAGGTACTTCTCTGACAGGGCCTTCCTCACCGTCCGTATAATAAAAATAAAGTAATGGAGCGGTCTTGCCCCGGTATTTTTATCGATCAGTATCCGGGAACGTGATACGCCACATATCCGACAAAACAGGAAATGTATCGGTATTTTCCGGGACTCGCCACTTCAGCAATTTTTACCGGCCCGCACGCGGGCGGCAGAACGCAAAAATCAGGATCGCACAGGTGCAGGCGCCGATAGTCACCGGGATCGGTACAGGTACGGAAATTCCCGGGATGACTGTGGAAGGTTTTTTGAGTTCAATTGTGCTTGTAACCGACTGGTCAGCAATCACATGAACCTGTTCTTCGACAGGGATGTACCCTTCAAGCGTTGCATTGATCGTGTGGTTACCGGCGGCTAGGTTCGTACTGGTGACCGGTGCGGTGCCTACACTTATTCCGTCAAGGACTATCTGCGCACCTACAGGTGTGGTGTTAATTACAAGGGTTCCGGTCTTTGGCTGGAGCGTTGCAGTTACTTCGGTAATCGAACCGGGTTCGATCGCTGCACGTGTGGAGAACTTTTCATAATTGAACCGGGAGAACGTGATATTGTAGGTGCCGGGATCGAGACCGGAGAGAGTTAGGGGAGTGCTCCCTTTATAGTCCCCGTTTATTACGACTGATGCATTGTCCGGGATCGAACGGAGATCGAAACTCCCCGGGATAACCGGAGTGACAATGCTGATACTGGGATTCCCCAGTGAAACAGAGATCGTGCTGTATTCTGCGTTATCAAGATGAGAAAGATCACTGGGGCTGTCAACCACCCAGACAGTATACGTGCCGGAATCGAGTCTCCCACCCAGTGAATTTGTGCCCCAATCGTATTCCCAGTGATTGTTACTGTCAACGCTGACTTCAGTAAACCCTCCCTGGTCAGCCCGGTTGTTGATGTTATCCAGGGCCACCCCGTTTACCGGGAGGTTCGGTCCGGTCAGGAAGAGGTAGACAGTCTGACTGTCAGAAGAATACCCGGAAAGCTTGACGGTGTCGCCCAGGTAAGTCTGTATCGAGCCGGATGCAGCTGCCGCACCCGCGAGCACGAAGAGCAGGAAAATTCCTGCAAACAGGTTACGGTATATCATAAGGATTCATCCGTTCACATCTTTTTTGGCTGTCCAACGCCCGGACAAAAAAACCGGTGATGGTTGATGGCATTTCTCTGCGGTTACACCGTGCTATTGGTTGCATTTGCCGTTGCTGATGCAGTCGATGAAAGGGATGTCGTGGGGAGTGTTGCTATAACGGGAGTCGGGGGGATTGTCGGAGCCGTGAGGGCAAACTGCAGGTCAATCCGCCCCATGGGCGTGGTCGTTGACACAGATTTTACTGCCGTACCAGCATCGTAGACGGTCACTTTAAGTTCGTCACCGGAACCATCAGTTTTCTGGAGGGACACGGCAACGGTTCCGGTACTGGTCGGAACAATATAGAAATGATCACCGGTATCAGTGACTGCGACCTGTGAACCCGGGGTTCCTACCTGTCCGGTGTAGGTTTTGTCGTATGTGACCTCAACCCAGACACCCGTTTGCGGGATCAGCACCTGTGGTGTTGTCGGCACAGCGGTAGTGACAACGGTTGTTACGACAGCTGTTGGCTTTGCGGTCGGAATGGTGGCGGTCGGGGTGGGAATTGTCGTTGTCACCGGAGTGACCACGGCACTCTTCTGCAGGTTTTTCATGACCATAAATCCCCCGGCTGCTACCGCAATAATTACGATGAGGATAATGGCCGCCGCAAAGATCTTTGAACGTTTTTTCCGGGGGGCTGCAGGTACCGGTGGCAGCGGAGGGAACGGTGAAACGGGCGGGACTGCCGGGGCAGCGGCGGGTGCCGGTTCTGTTCCCGGTGTTCCTTCAGCGGCCGGCGTCGTCTCAGCTGCAGGGGCTTCGGGCACTTCCGGGGGAACGTAGAGTGCCTGCTCCGGTTCCGGGATTGCGGGTGTGGTTTCCGTGCGGGGCACCGAATCTTCAATCAGGGGCTCGATTGAGTGAATGATCTGCTCAATGGGCCGGCCCCTGTGGTCGCCGGGCCATGCAGCAGCGGTTGCCGGGGCTGTCGTAATCTGTTCCGGTGTGGCAGAAACAGTTTCCTGTCCGACCAGGGCTGCAACTTTGGTTCCGCACCGGTTACAGAATGTTGATCCCGGGGGCATGCGGTTCCCGCACCGGCCACAGAACGAACCCTCGGGCAGTGTCGAGGTCTCGACCGGTTTTGGCGGCATGTGGCTCGTATCCACCATGATCTTTTTTATCGGGCGGGCAATCTCGATCTTCTTTTTTATACCGGGAGTTCCGGCATGGTCCAGACGGGTTTCCACGGGAGCCTGTGTATCCGGGGCCATCTCCACCGGATACGATACTGCCTCAGTGATATATTTCTTGAGGGCTTTGACCCACTCCCCGGCCTCGCGCTTGCGCTCACCGGCAGTCTGCATGGCAAAAGTAAGCGCCATCTCCCGGGTATCCGCCGTATCTGTCAGGATTGTAAGGGTGATGACCGGGTCGCGGATTGCATTCTCCCCGGAGGTTACGTTTCTGATGGTGATCAGCGGAATCTGCTGTGTAGGGACAACGTTCTTCTCGCTGTCGATGATAATAAGACGCCGGTTGGTGAGCACCAGTTCGAACGGCACAGATTTTACTTTTACCTGCTGTGCGGTCAGAATAATGGTTTCATCACTTTTCAAATCGGGATAGCCCATAGTACCACATTCTCACTTATACTCTTGCACTATCTTTGGCAAATAAGTATTTATCAGATGTACTGCGTTTGATGATAAAAAATGAGAGGTAAAACCCGCAGATATTACAGGAATTCGCGGTCGTTCATGTAGGGCCGCAGCACGGTCGGGATCGTAACCGATCCATCCTGGTTCTGATAATTCTCCAGGATGCACCGCAGGGCCCGTGATGTGGCAATCGCGGTCGAGTTAAGGGTATGGATATACCGTTTTGATTCGAAATTTTCCTTGTCCCGTACCCGTATATTGAGACTAGCTGCCTGGTACGCGGTACAGTTGGAGCAGGAAACAACCTCTTTGTAGGCGTTCTCCCGGGGCATCCATGCCTCGATATCGTATTTCTTTGCTGCAACCGTACCGATATCCCCGGTACAGATATTGACAACATGGTAGGGGAGATCCAGTTTCCGGAAAACCTCTTCGGCATTAGCCAGCAGTTCTTCGTGGATCTGCCAGGAATCTTCCGGCCTGCAGAAAACAAACTGCTCTATTTTTGTGAACTGGTGGACCCGGAAGAGCCCTTTTGTGTCAAGACCATGAGCGCCGATTTCCCGCCGGAAGCAGGTGGATAGTCCGGCGAGGCGCAACGGCAGGTCTTTTTCCTCAAAGATTTCGTCCTGGTACATCGCAGCGATCGGATGTTCGCTTGTCGCAATCAGGTATGTCTCGTCGCCATCGATCTTGTACATCACCTTCTCGAAATCATCGAGATCGGTGACCCCTTCATACGAGCCCCGGTTGATCATGAACGGCGGGACAACCGGGGTAAATCCTTTCTTTTCGAGCAGGTCGAGGGCAAAGCGCTGGAGCGCAAGGTCCAGCATAACGAGGCTGCCTTTAAGGAAATAGAAGCCTGCGCCGGAGATCTTTGCCGCCCGCTCGAAGTCCGCCCAGCCCCGGTCAGCGGCCAGCTGCCCGTGGTTCCGGATCTCGAAGTCAACCGTGCGCGGGGTGCCGACACGCCGGATCTCGAGGTTTTCGGTATCGTCTTTTCCCTGAGGTACAGTCTCATGCAGGATGTTGGGGAGGCGCATGAGCCGGGTGCGGATGATCTTCTGGATCTCTTCCTGCTCTGTATCGTTATTCTTGATCTTTGCCGGGAGCCCGGCTGCTTCTGCCATCAGGGACGCCGGATCGTTTCCCGCTTTTCTCGCCTCGTTTATCTCCCGTGCAATTGTATTTCTCCGGCGCCGGAGTTCATCGGTCTGTACCTTGAGGTCGCGGGACCTCGCATCTTTTGCAAGAATCTCGTCCACCCATGCAATTTTTTCCGGAGAGTTTCGTTTCACCAGATCGGCTTTTACGATCTCCGGGCTCGCCCGTACAAACCTGATGTCCAACATTTCGCGCACCTCAAATGATAATCCCCATCTGTTACAAGGGACTGGTTCAGATGTTATATTCCTTTATTGGTGTATCTTGTTGTATCTTATTATGTTTCAATACACCAGCGAAAGGTACCTGCCGGCATAGCGCAGTTTCCGGTTTCCAAAAAAAACAGCCTGTATCCTCATAAAAATATTCGGAATCCGCAAATTCGTGTTTTATTCGATTAAAAATCGTAGATTTTTGCTTGTGCTGTTAAGGTGTGATAAGGCCTGCTCAAAAATGGCGTTTTACTACCGAAAAAATTCCGTCGAACGGGATAATTATATATGACTCCGGTATCCACCTGTCTGGTGGTAGGAAACGTCCCCGGTTTTCGGGAAGATTTTCTTCAACTGCCATTCAGATCGAATGGGGGGATGACAGAGACAATGCACTAAAAATAAGGAAAGGAAGGGTACCATGGATTTTTTATCAAAATTCTATTTTAATTACAGCCGGATTATTAAGACCATCAAGATCTACCTGCTGCTTGCCGGTCCAGGCCTGATTGTGATGATCGCGGACAACGACGCAGGTGGGATCACAACCTATGCAGCAACCGGTGCTAAATTCGGGTACAACCTTATCTGGTTCCTCATCCTGCTCGGGCCTGTCGCGTATTTCGTGCAGGAAATGACAGTACGGCTGGGCGCCGTCACCAAGCATGGGCATGCGGAGGCGATCTTCAGTGCATTTGGCTCGTTCTGGGGCTGGTTCTCCCTTTTGGATCTCAGTATCGTCAACTGGCTGACCATGGTCACTGAGTTTATCGGTATGACCGCAGCGCTCAGCATCTTCAGTGTACCACCCATACTCACCGTCATCATTGTCATATTCGTCATGCTCGGGATCGTCATGTCGGGCCGGTACTGGACGTGGGAGAAGATCACCATGGCATTCTGTCTCGTCAACCTGATCTATATCCCGGCAGCAATTATTATCCACCCCTCTGTCCCCGATATCCTCATGGCGGGTATCATCCCCAATTTCCCGGGAGGCTTTAACGGGGAACTGTTCTTCTTTCTGATGGCAAATATCGGCACGACGATCGCGCCATGGATGATCTTCTTCCAGCAGAGTGCTGTTGTCGACAAACAGATGAAGGAGAAGGATATCCCGTGGGGAAAATTCGACACCATTGTCGGCGCAATCTTCACGGTAATCGTCGCGATCTTTGTGATTGTCGTGACCGGGACGCTCCTCTACGGGATGAATATCGAGAGTGCCGCGCAGGCTGCACAGGTAATTATGGGAACGCACCCGTGGGTAGGGACGCTTGTTGCCATCGGCCTTTTCGATGCAGGTTTCCTCGGTGCGATCTGCATAGCACTCACAAACTCCTGGGCATTCGGGGAGGTCTTCGGCTGGGCGCACTCACTGAACTATAAGGTAAAAGAGGCGTTCTGGTTCTACGTATATTACTTCATAGGACTGATCACCGCTGGTGCGGTTGTGCTTATACCAGGTGCTCCGCTGGTGTTGATCACCCTCTTTGTGCAGGTCGTTGCTGTGACCCTTTTGCCGGCAGCGCTGGTATTTTTGATTATCCTTCTGAACAGCGAGGAAATAATGGGGAAATATAAAAATACCTTGTTTGACAATATCGCGAACATAACGATAGTCGTGTGCATTATCTTTGTGTCAACACTCTACGGTATCAGCACACTATTCCCGAACCTGTTCGGGTAAGGGAGGGAGAGATATGGTAGCAATTGAAAGTATCTTCGGGGAACGGATCGGAAGTGCCATCCATGAATCGACCGAGATTATCACCAGGATCAACAGGAGATATGCAACACCCAAGATCAAACTATCGAAAGGCGCGAAATTTGCCCTCCTCTTCCTCAGGTTGTATCTCATCTTTCTTGTGGTTCTGCTCGGGTACAAATTCTGGACGATCGTCCACGGGGGTGCATGATGACGCAGCAGGATACTGTACCTACCTCTGCGATGGCCGGGGACCTCGAGATCCTTCTTTCCGATATCCTGAATGTCCCCGTCCTTCGTTCAGGAAAAAAAATAGGATCGCTTGTTGATCTCGTGATTGCAGAGACCGCAAAGATCCCCGAGGTTCGGTCACTGTACGTCTCCCGGTCTTTTGGCAATCCCAGTCTCCTCATCCCATGGGAGAATGTCCACACCCTCACCGGCCGGGGAATCGAGGTCACTATCGGGGATCTCACACCCTATGAGATCGAACCGGGAGATGATGTCATTCTCCTCCGGGATTATGTTCTCGACAAGAAAGTGATCGACCTTGAAGAGAATGAGGTCGAAATAGTCTACGATATCCGGCTTGTCCTGCGGAACAAGAAACTGTATGTCACCGATGTGGATACCGGGAAAGCGGCCCGTCTCCGGAGGCTGGGCCTCGGTATACTTGCGAAGATCCTCTACACATCTGCCGATACCGAAGCAGAGCAGATGATATCATGGAAATACATTCAGCCCCTCCCGACGAACATCGGGAGATTCAAGGGAAATATTAAACTGAATGTCTTAAAGGACAAACTTTCGGAGATCCATCCTGTCGATCTTGCAGATATCCTCGAAGAGATGGATCACGATCAGAGGGTCATGCTCTTCTCCACACTCGATCACGAGCATGCAAGTGATACACTTGAAGAGATCGAACCACAGGTGCAGCGCGATATCATTTCATCACTCTCTACAGACAAGGTTGTCCAGCTCATCAACGATATGACACCGGGACAGGCGGCCGACGTCCTTTCGGTCATCCCTCATGCGGATGCTGAAGATATCCTTGCGGCTCTCAATCCAGATAATGCGAAAAACCTGAGGGCGATCATGGAAAAGCAGGAGGAGAAGGTGATCCACTACACAACCCAGAAGATTCTCACGTTCTCCCCGGATACCCTTGTCGAGTATGTGCAGAACGATTATCCCCGGCATGCACGGGGAAAAGATGTCGTTATGTACATCTATGTCGTGGATGGCGAGAACCGGTTGCTGGGCGTAATCGATTTAAAGGAACTGTTGAGCGCGGATGACAAGGCGCCTCTCTCTGCGATCATGACAGAGAATGTGATCGGCCTGGAGGCAGGAAGTACTCTTAAGGAGGCATCGCAGGAATTTGAGCGGTATAGTTTCCGGGCCCTGCCGGTCACCGATGACGACAAGCACCTTGTCGGGGTCATCAAGTACCGGGATGTCATGAACCTGACCCACCACTTCCTTGAATAAGAGTAAGGGTCTGGACGAAAGGGATCTTTGCATGGCGGTTCTGCCACGCGGGATACGTATCTAGGTAGCGTGATTAAAAGAGACATACTCACATGAACAGGGATGGCGATGCAGACCACTGGGACAACGATTATTCCCGGAGGGGGCGGATCTGGGGCGGGGCAGTCCATCATCTCCCCCCGCTCTGTGACGGGGAGCGCGTGCTCGAACTCGGGTGCGGGAGCGGGAAGACATTCTCCGCGCTCACAGAAAAAAAGTGCGAAGTTGTCGGCATCGACTTTTCATCTTCTGCTGTGATCCTGTGCAGGTCCCTTTCCCCGAAAAATGCCTGCGCGGAAATCGCCCTTGCCGATGTCGGCTCCCTGCCGTTTCGCGAGGCCTCGTTTGACAGTGTGATCGCGTTCCACGTGATCGGGCACCTGCCGGCAGCCGGGCGTATCCGGTGCGCTCTGGAATCGGCACGGGTGCTCAAGGTGGGGGGCACACTGTATTTTTCCGGTTTTTCCATCGGGGATTTACGGGCCGGTACCGGGAGCGAAACCGAACCGGGTACATTTCTGCGGAAAAACGGGATCGCCACTCATTATTTCACCGAACATGAGGTTTGTGAACTTTTCTGCACACTACAGCTCTGCGGGTGTAACACCCGACGCTGGACGATGACAGTGCGCGGACAGCCGCTCCCCCGCGCTGAGATCGCCGCCACGTTTAAAAAAATTTCCCAAAAAAAGGGTTAATTTCACCATTGTCCTCTGGATCAAGAAGGAATTTTTAAATGGGCGTGAAACGTTCTTTTATTCCGTACTTGGATGTGATTGTGTGAAGAGAGTATTCTTTTTAACTCTTATTGTGTGCATGGCAATTGTCGGATGCGTATCAGCAGTGGCTCCCGCAGATAACCAGACGACGGCAGTAACTGCGACTGCCGCCCCGCAGCTTATCGGCGGGGACATGGGCACCTACCTTGTCAAGGCAAACGTTGACGGAGCAAATGTTACCTTTGATTCTGATTTCAAGGGTGTCACGAATAACAGTCAGCTGGCAGTACCGGTCTACACGACTGGAACCCCCTACCGCGTCATTACTGTTGAGAAGGCCGGATACGAACTCTACTCAGCAAACATCACTTCAGTCCCGGGGAAAAATGAGACTGTTGAGATCGATGTAACTCTCGCCCCACTCGCAGCAGCAAACACGACTGCAGGGCAGGCAAATGTGACCGCTCCGGCACCAGCAGGAACCCAGGCCAATGTTACCGCTGAAATGACGACCTCAGCCCAGACCTCACCGCAGCCGACAAAATCCGGCAGCCTGCCGTTTGCGGTCTTTGCAGCATTTGGTGTCATCGGTATCCTTTCGATCCGGTCACGGCGCTAAAAACACAATTTCTCTTTTTTTCGTACCTACGGTCTTGTCGGTTTAAAATAGACGGGGTTATACATGTCCTGTAATGCGTTGATGGTACCGGGCACCAGGATCAGAAAAAATCATAACTACGGGTTCTGTTGCATTGCTACGGCAAGTCTTTCCCAGTATCCCGGTCCTAATCATAATCGTATCAAAACTTTAGACTGTCAGATCTCCCGTGCAGTGAAAAGTTTTACTGTGCATTGGTGACCCGGTACACCCCTTTTGGCACAATAATCTCAAACCGGGCTCCCTCTCCAGGCACTCCCATCTCCCAAATAGTGATTCCAGTGATTGAGAGGATTTCGTGGGAAAGGAAAAGGCCAAGCCCGGTATTTTTCCCGGCTCCCCGCTCGAAAAGATGCTTTTTATCCTCTTTGTCGATCCCACTTCCATCATCCTCACAGACAAGGTTAAGCCCGGTATCAGTTTCATAAGAGAAGAACCGGATTTTTGTCATTTTTTCGCCACCATAGTGAAGAGCATTGTCGATGAGGTTATAGAAGACCTTCTCAATGAGAGGGTCTGAAAATATTTCGGTTCCGGCAGGAAGATCGTTTATCACATTGATCTTCCCGGGGGAGACTTTCTTTGCCGCAGTGTCAATGAGTGTGCGACAATCCTGCCAGACCGGGGCCGTTATACCGATCGATTGATATTCCCTGGTAAACCCGATATTTGCAGAGATGCGTTCAACGGTAGTTTTGGCTTTCTGGAAATACTCATTGAATGCGGGATCAGCTCGCTTTTTTTCCAGCATTGCGAGATATCCCAGCAGCATCGTCAGCTGGTTGTTGATGTCGTGCCGGGTGATACTGGAGAGCAGGTTGAGTTTTCGGTTTGCCTGATGGAGGGCTTCTTCCATCCGCTTGCGTTCAGTGATATCATGCACTGATCCGATCAGGTGCGTGCAGGTACCCACCTCGTCAAAGATGGGTGCGATACTGACGTCTCCGGTTACCTGTCCGGATGGATAATTGGAGGTTTCCTCCCAATGAACGATGACCTTTTCTTCGATGGCGTTGCGGTATTTTTCCAGAACCATGGAGAGAGATGGCTCGGGGATGATATCATTCACATTCCTGCCGATAACCTGATCAGCGGCTAATCCGGTGGTTCTGCTAAAGGCAGAGTTAACTGAGGTGAAGCGGTACTGTTCACCATCTTCGACCGCCAGTTGAAAGATGACGTCTCCGACAGTATTATAGATAGAATTCATACGCTGTTCACTTTCAAGCAACACTGCTTCAGTTGCCTTTTTTTCCGTAATATCCATGCCTACCGACTGATATTCGACAATCGTTCCGGAAGAATCGAAGATCGCACGGTCGCTCCACCACTGCCACCACATCGAGCCGTCCGGCATAATAATGCGATGTTCGATACTGGCAACCGGGTGATCCGGGGTTAAGGAGGCAAAAAAACGTTTTACGCGATCCTGATCCTCAACAGGGATCTTTGGCCGGAACCGGCTCCCGACGATCTCGTTACGTTTCAGGCCGAAATACCGGCAGTAGGCATCGTTAACAAAAACGTGCGTACCGTCAGGCAGAAACCGGGAGATAAATTCGGTCTGGTCCTCAACTACATTTCTGTACTGCTTCTCACTCTCGGAAAGTAGTTTCTGGCTTTTTGCCAGTTCATCGTAATTTTGCCGGAGTTCTTCTTCGGTTACTGTCAGATGCTCGTATGCAGCATGCAGTTCCTCGTTGCGGCGGGCAATCTCCATCTCTGCTCGCTTTCGGTCATTCTCCTCATCTATAGTCTTGAGGGCAAAGGACATGTCAATGACCAGTTCTTCCAGAAGATCGATAATTTGCGCATCAAAAAATCCGGTAACAGATGCGTAAAGGGATATCACACCGGCATTTTTTGTTCCAAGGGCAAATGGGAATGCAGCATTTGCAAGATAACCACGTATCAGGGCGCTTTCCCGCCACACTTCCATGTTTGGATCACGTGAAACGTCGTTAGAGTAATAAAACTTCCCTTCTCTATATGCAGCGCCGGTCGGTCCGCGGCCCCGGGGGATATCTTCCGTAGAGATACTGATCGTATCAAGATAACCGTCGATATAACCGGCAGAGGTAACAGGCCGGATCGTTAAGTGTTCCGGATCAGAAAGACCGATCCATACCATGCGGAATCCTCCGGTTTCCACGAGAATCCGGCAGATCTCGGAAAAAAATTCGCTCTTTGTACGGAGGTGAACGATCGCCTTGTTGGTTGCAGAAAGTACCGAATATAATCTGTTGAGAACTTGTATTTTTTCAGTGGCCCTTCGATGTTGGACCGCCATCTGGATCTTATGCGTCAGTTCGGCGAACTGACTCTTCGGCTCCCCGCCTTTCTGGATATAAAAATCGGCCCCTTCATTGAAGGCCTGGATGACAATCTCCTCGCGACCACGGCCGGTAAATATAATAAACGGCGTGTAATTTTTTTCTGCGCGGAGATGCCTGAGAAACTCGATGCCGTCCATCTCCGGCATCTGGTAATCTGACACGATTACATCAAAATCAGCCTGCTTGAGTTTCTGAAGGGCAAGCGGAGCAGAGGTGGCAGTATCGACAGAAATTTCCCCGCTCCGTTCTATGAAAATCTTCGCGATTTCGAGAAGTACCTCTTCATCGTCAACATACAGCACAGAGATCACAAGGAACGCCTCGTGGAGAATTCCCCCGGTTTTGACCGTGAGATATAATAGTTGAACAATATATGAATGCTGTGTTTTACACCCGAGAAAAATAATTTTGTCGCATCTATTTTCGTACTCGACATATGTCAGAGAACGCATTGAAGGAACGTGCGACGGGTCACGTTATCGCACCATCTCTTATAGGTATTGAGGTTCTGAAATACCGCGAAGGCCATATGAGAGAGCCAGGGACAAGGTTACTAAAAAGCCCGATCATGTGTTGACGGGCCGATCCGCGAATATAGTTGACGATGGATAAAAATAGGATTTATTTCCTGTGCAGAACCGCCACGCCGCACATCACAAGAACGAGTACCCCGATAACTGCACCGGAACCAGGTGCGTTTGCTTTCGTTGTTGGTGTCGGGACAAAGTCCAGATCCTCAATAAGCGGTGTTGTCTCTCCCGGGTTTACGGTAACATTTGTTGTAAGGGGGACATACCCGTCTGCTTCCAGCATAATCTCATGCTGGCCCGGGGAGATCTGGGAAAATGTTCCGGGAGTGTCCCCGACATAGATCGTATCGATATACACACGCACATTCTCCGGGTATGAACTTATATTAAGGGCCCCAAGTGCCGAGGGATTTATTGTCGGTACCGCATTTGCTTTTGCCGGATCGATAACCGTATGGTCAAGGCTTGGCAGGACCGATGAAGAGGTCAGCTGGCGGGAATACCCATCAGGGAAGGTGACCGTTGTAACTTTCGGAGAAAAATCCGCGGATATAACCGTGCTTACGGCAGAGTTCTGGAGGGCAATCTGGGCTTTCTTGAAATCCATGGACGCAGTCTGGTACTCTGTTCCTGTCGGTACATCGGTTACCATGGCGAAATTTTTCAGGTAGAGATCTGCTTCTGACTTGGAAAACGAGAGTATCTGGGGTGGATCCGAACTTGTTGCCAGTCCTTTGACCAGCTGTTCCTGGAGTATGGATTCAGGAATGGCATTTTCAATTACCCCGTCAAGGGTGTATGTAAACGCGGCAGTAGCATCACCGTTTTTTGCAACGGTGATACTGAGTGAATCTGCCGTGAATGCATGCACCGGAGCGACAAGGAGAAGTGCGATACAGAGAATGCCGCACAGGAAGAGCGGGTACAGGGTCTTATTGTGGACGTTCATGGTAATCACATCGCATATAGGTACTATTGTCTGAGTATCTGGGTTTTTTCAACAATATACGTTGACATACAAGTATCTGGAAATCATGCCGGAACAAAAACAGCGGTGACGTTGATATAGACTGCTCGTCCAATATCTGTATCATTCATGATAGAATCGATCTTCGGCCTCATCTTCCATCTTGATCATCACCTGATGGCCGTTACCCAGAGCTACGGTATCTGGACATATTTTTTCCTGTTCTGCATCATTTTTTTTGAAACGGGTTTTGTTATCACACCGTTCCTGCCCGGGGATTCCCTGTTGTTTGTATCCGGGGCGGCAGCCGCAAGCGGGATCCTGAACATTGATTTCCTGATCGCAGCATATATCCTCGGGGCGGTCCTGGGGGATACGGTCAATTACTGGCTGGGCAGCTACATCGGACTGCATATTTTCCAGCAACGGTTCCCGAACTTTATCAAAAAAGAGTACATCGACCGGACATACTCCTTTTACGAGAAGTACGGCGGCACCACGATCTTTGTTGCCCGGTTTGTACCCGTTGTCCGTACGTTTGCACCGTTCCTTGCAGGCGTCGGGACGATGAAATACCGTAAGTTCCTGTTCTACAATGTGCTGGGGGCCGTCTCATGGACGCTTGTCGTTGTGCTTGCCGGTTATTATGTTGGCAGGCTCCCGGTTGTCCAGCAGAATATGAGCGTGCTTCTTTTCCTTGTCCTCGCGGTGACTGCAGGAACGATTCTCCTCATCATCGTCGGGATCATCCAGGCTTACCGGCAGAAGAATAAACCGGGCAGCCAGTAATTTCAACCATTCTCAGAACTGCCAAAGATCACATCGGATGCGACAAGAAACCGGTGAAACAAAGTAAAATTATTAAAAAAAAAAGTTTTCCAAATGCAGTGACCATTATTTCCTGCACGTGACCGTCATACCTTTATTATCCACTTTTGTCGCGATGGCGATCTCGAGGCCAATGGGTTTGAGGATCTTCTGGATTGCTTTGCGGTCCTTCTCGGTCACGATTGCAATCGACGGCCCGACAGAACTCATACCGACAAACTCAAGGCTGGCCTCGCGCAGCATGCTCATGTACTGGTAGATCCGGTAGCTGTGGTGTTCGATCTCTGCTCGTTTCGATCCCCGGAACTCGATCTCCCAGACGACATCCCCGATCTTTTTTATATCCTCTCGTTCGAGCGCCGGGATGAAATCCATCATGAAGAGGTACGCCTTGAGTTCCCGGTCCCGGTAGTCAAGTGTTCTTGCCCGGTTCATCAGGAGATCAAACTCTTTTGTGCCGGCTGAAGAGATGTCGGTCGGCGGGACAACGATAAAGACATTTTTTCCTTCCGCAAACGGGTGGTGGTACACGAGCACGAGCTCATCTCCCATCACTGCCATGCCTCCATGGGTGCTTGCAGCGGGGCCGACACCGGTCTCGAAGCCGAACGCAATGGTGCCTTCTGCAGTCTCCTCGACATAGTTGTGGCCGATGAGCCGGCGGAGTTCTGCATTCGTCAGCGGCGAGCCGACTGCCTCGTTCATGGCAGTCGCGACTGCGATCATCACGGTGCTTGTCGACCCGAGGCCAACATGCTTGCGCTGGTGGTCGGTCGCTTTTATCTTAAAGCCGCCGGTATACCCAACCGCCTTGTTAAAGACGGCGACAAAGTTCTCGATAATGGCCGACCGGTTGTAATCGATCAAGAGTCCCTGCTGGGTGCACTCGACTTCGGCGGTACAGTAACACTGGATAGCAAAACCGATCCCCCCGCCGCCCGCGTGATCCGGTGCAAACCGGTTCATGTCAAGAACGGAGAGGTGGATCCGGGCCGGTGCCTTTACCACGACTTTACCTTTTTTCGGGCGCAGCCGGTAGGTATTCTTCTCAAAACCGAGCGTCTTTGTAATTTCTCCGGGAAGGAATGACCTGAACTCGTATTCAACGAGATCGAGATCGCCGCCGCGTATCATCATGACTGGCATTGTCTTTCACCGGTTATGCTTTCCGATCGAAGAAAATGCTTTTCCCCGATGCCGAGAGCGGAATCGCAAAGGCGACCGTGCAGTCTTTACCAAGAAACCCGAGGTTCATCGCAACCGATCCGGCCGTGTACATGATCCGGTTGTCCACGTTATGGATCTGGGCAGTTTTTACCGCAGACCCAAGGGCAATCCCGAGATCCGCCATCCGTACCGCACAGTTGGGGCCGGCATACACGGTTGTTGCGGATTTCTTTTTCTCTGCTGCTTTTACAACGGCGGCACAGGTTGCATACCCGCAGGCCCCGCAGTTGAGACCGACCGTGGCAATCCCGCGGACGCCTATAACAAGACACGCGTCAGAAGCAGCAACATTCCTGGCATCGCGCAGGAAATACCCCAGCCCGTTTTTCGTGCCATAGTCAGACATCGCGCGGGAAAGTTTTTTGATCTGGGCGTCCGTGAGCACGGAGAGGAGTATCTCATCATCCCCATGTGCTTTTGGTGCGGTGCGGGCTGCAAGCGCCATGAGTCCGGCGACTGCAGTCACTGCTGTTTTCTCAACAGTCATGGGTGAGTATGAGAAACTGCCGGGTGATAAAGTCGCAGGGTGTGTGGGGCGGTACGCTAAAAAAATCCCGGCGCGGCACTCAGGGGAGCCTGAACGCAACGCCGTCAAAAACCGCAACCGTGCGGTCACCCTCGTATACCATCACACGGAATGTGTCACAGGTTTCGTTTACCGCGATACGTTCCGCAACCGCAGAGAGCCGGCCTTTTGCGGGCAGGAGATACTGGATGGATACCGAGACCGCCGTATAGTGATTATTGCCACAGTTGGAAGCAATGCCAAATGCATGGTCGGCAAGCGAAAAGACGGCACCGCCATGCGCGATACCGTGGGGGTTGAGTTTTCCGGCACAATCCATTTCGACGCGTGCATAGCCGTCACGGGCCTCAACGATGTGCAGTCCCAGCAGCCGGGCAAATGCATTGTTTTCGAATGCAGCAACCTGTTCGCGCACAAAATCCGATGAAGTACCGGCCGGCGTTTTTCCTGCGCCGGTCATATGCGTTCCACGCATATTGTGCGGCCTGCCCGCTGATCATTTGTATTTTTTCTGGGAATACGCATACTTCTGGGTCTCCCCACCATGGGCGACAATGTAGAACCATTCATACAGCGATTTGAGTGTGCCGTACTGCTGGTACCGGCGCATGGAAAACCCGACCTTCAGTTTCCCGTCAAAACGGATCTTTCCCTCATCTTTCATGCGCATCGCTATCTCGATATCGTCCCCGGCATCGATGCACCGGTACATGCCGGCTTTGAGAAATGCATCCTTACGGAACGCGGTGTTGCAGCCGAGTGTGTAGTAAAAGGTACGGCTGTAGTACCCGATACGGGAAAAGGTATTTGCGAGAAAAAGTGAGAAATGGTTGCCGATACTGTCCTCGATAGGGTAGACCGGGCCATAGACCTGCACGACGGCCGGATCAGAAAAATCATTCCTGATCCGCTCGATCCAGTCCGGCGGGAGGATACAGTCGGCATCGGTTGATGCGATAATATCGCCTTTTGAGGCCATTACACCGTCGTTTCGCGCCCCGCCGACTTTCTTTGAGGTCTGGATAAAAACCTTATCGGCATACTTTCGGGCAATCTCGCAGGTACTGTCCGTTGACCCTCCGTCAACGACAATGATCTCGTACTCGCTTTTATTGACCGTCTGGTGCGAGAGCGATACGAGGCACTGGGCGATATTCTCCTCTTCATTGAATGACGGGACGATTACCGATATCATGCGGGTCAGAAAAACTCCTGTACATTTTTTAGGTTGTCGGATTATAAGCGTGATGCCGTGAATGGGAAACTGCTTCAGGCCGAATACGATTTTACAAAATCCAGCACGCTCCTGATGCAGCCGTCCATATTGAGGTACTCGAACTGGGAAAACCGGCCTACGAGCGGGATGCCAATCGATCCGCAGTAATCCCGGACAATGGCAATATTTTTCTGGTATTCTGTATCGTAGACGACGTACGCAAACGGCTGGCGCACGACGGACGCAGAGACGATCTGGTCAGGAGTTACCAGGTCCATTTCAGCAAGGGTGTCGGTGACCTCTGCGATAAGATCTTCATCAGTCATCTGCGCCACGTTGTCGCTGGGCTGGTGCGTGATCTCGGCAAGGATCGCGGAATGTCCCTCAGGTGCCACGTGCCGGCTGTACTGGGATGGAAACGAGATCCGGTTGGTCTTCCCGAGTGCCGGGTCGGGAATGTAGAGCCACGAATAATCCGGCACGCTCCCACGAAGGCCGATGTTGACACAGACAAGCGAGTTGTACGTGAGGGCCGCGCAGGCCTTCCTGACCTTCCCCGGCACATGGTCAAGTGCTGCAATCAGGTGCTGGATGGGAATGGTTGAGATGATACGGTCTGCCTCGATCGATTCCGTGCCGTTACTGATGATCCACTGTTTTCCCTTTTTCCTGATCGAACGGATCCGGAAATCCGTTTGGATGTACTGTTCAACCGGTCGAGCGATTGCCTTTACGAGCGCTTCGATCCCGCCGTCAAGCGGGTAAGAGAAGACGGACTGGTGGGTGTACCCTTCGGTCGGGATGCCAATCGCGGATTTGATCACGTCATCGACCGGTGGCCTCGGGATGCGCCCGTCTACCCAGTGCCGGGACATTTTCTCTGTCGGGTACTTCCAGATCTTCTCGTTGTACGGCACCATGTAGCACTCCGCGATCCCTTTCCCGAACGTGTAGTAGATCCAGTCGCGGAATGTCTCCGGTGCCGGAAGGTCGCCTTTTTCCACGGCAATAAGCGTTTTTACAAACTCGCTGATACAGAAGAACCGGTCCTCAGCAGGCAGCTCTGAAAGACCATTCTCAAAGGGGTATTTCACGTACCGGCCCTTGTAAAAGATCTTTGTATTCCGCGCATTCTCCTGTTCGTTTCCGGCAATCTGCTGCCGCATGAAGGTGAGTACTTCGGTATCCCGTGAAAAAATGATGTGCGAACCGCCGATATCGAACGTGAACCCGTTGGTGGTCCGCGACCGGCAGAGTCCACCGTATTCCGGCTCTGCTTCAAGGACCACAAGATCTGTATTTTTTTCGTGCAGGAGCCGGGCCAGCATCAGGCCGGACAACCCACCCCCGAGAATTGCCGTTTTCACTGCCCAACTGTTGGCGGGCAGAATTTATAGAACTCACCGTTCCTTTGCCTTGTGGCTCATCCCCCCCAGTCCGTACACCCTGTTCACAGATTTAACAGGATCAGATCGATAATGTTATGCTATAACATAGCAGACTTTATACTCATACCCCGGAGGGTAGATCAAAGTGGACCTGAGTATTCAGTTTATCCTGGCCATCCTGCCAATGCTCCTGATCTTTATCGGGCTTGTCCTTTTCCGGAAGTCCGGAACGCTGATGAGTGTCGTCGGATGGGTGTTGACCGTCATCATTGCGGTATTCTTTTTCCAGACAAGCGCTAGTGTTGCACTGGCAGCGTCCTGGGACGGCGTACTTTCGTCGTTTGGGATCTCGCTGATGGTGCTCTTTTCCATCCTGCAGGTCACTATGATGGACGTGACGGGTGCTATCAGCAGCATCACGGCGTACATCAAAACGGTGGCTGCGGAACGGTACGAACAGATTATGATCCTGAACGTCGGTTTTGGGACATTTCTGGTATCTATCGGCGCGACCCCGGTGACCATGCTCCCGCCCATTATGCTCGCGCTCGGGTTCTCTCCCATTGCAGCAGTTGCCCTGCCCTGTCTGGGATATGATCCACTCACCTCGTTCTCACTCCTTGCAGTCCCGATAACGCTTCCGGCATCCGTTTTCGGGCTTGACGTGAGGGCACTCGGCATCACGGTCGCGTGGTTCCTGCCGGTGATCTCGACCGGCATTGCGCTTGCCATGCTCTGGGTTGCCGATGGTATCGCCGGTGTGAAAAAAGGATTTGTCACAGCACTGGTCGCCGGCCTGACGCTGGGGCTTTGTGCGATCCTCTTCGTGCATATCCTCCCGCCAGCAGCGATCGGCCTTGTGGGCGTCTTCTCCGGTCTCGTTACCGTTGTAGTCATCCTCCTGATGCGGAAGATCCGGGGCCGGCCGCTCGATGTCGCCGAGCCTGCCGCAATTCAGGCCGCAAAAGAGGAACGGAAAGGTAAGATGCCACTCTGGAAGGCAGCGCTTCCCTGGGTGGTTCTGGTCCTGTTCTGTATTGTCATCAGCATCCCGGTTATCAAGTCCGGTCTGCCTTCGATACTCGGCAACATGCAGAAAATTCCGGTTATGGCCGACCAGATTGTCAACCTGAATCTCCTGAGCCAGGCGTATTTCTGGGTGCTCATCAGTACGCTTGTCACGGCACCTCTCCTGATCCGGTCAAAAGATGAGGTTGGAAAGATTACCAAACTCTGGCTGAAACGGGCATGGAGCCCGACCCTGGCCGCGATGGTCTTTTTTGCCATTGCGTATGTGATGGACTGGTCAGGAAAATCGGTGAGCAACGGTGCGCTCACCTTAGCTCCGGCGGCATTAAACATGAACATGGTTATCGGCCTCGTGCTGGCCCTTATCTTTGGCGTCGCGTTCCCTCTGTTCAGCCCCATGCTGGGACTGTTCGGGTCATTTGTCGCGGGAAGTGAGACGTCATCCAACGTCATGTTCTATGGTATTATCAAAAAATCGACCGATGTCCTCAACCTTAACTTCCTCCAGGTTTATTCCGCCCACCTGGTAGCAGGAGGCATTGCGTCTGGTGTTGCAGTCGCAAAGATTATCAATGCTGCTGCAGTTGTCGATAAGTTAGGGATAGAAGGGGAAGTCGTGCGAAAGCTTGCTCCGGTCGCGATTATACTGACGCTCATTACCGGTGTGATGCTGGTCATGATGCTTTACCTCTAATCTCCTTTTTTAGCGGATCCCAAAAGACCCATCAAACTCTGTTTTTTTGGACGCGTCTGTGAGGCGATGCCACATAGGTAATCCGGCGGGCACACCCGGTCCTTTACGCTAAAAAAGTAAAACCGGAAAGATAGCAAAACCTCCATGGGTTTTACGAAGGACATACGCAAACGAGGCATTTGTTGCATTGACGATCTCTCCCTGCAGGAGAATTTTCCGGGTTGTGGAAAATTTGAGGAAGTGTCATCAGAAACCTGAAGCGACATGTGAAGATAACTGAATGAGCCGATCAGAGAAGTCCCTGAATAAGGACAGGCCCCGATGCCTGTTATCTTACTCAGATATACCTAAAAAAGCCCGTAAAATCGCCCGATCGCCACCCTCAAAAATCCTGGCGTTTATACGCCCCCATTTACAAAAATAAGTCCAAATTGAGCCCCATATAATGCCCATTAGCAGGCCATATTCACGTTCTGGCAGCGATCATTTTCACGATCAACGAAAACCCGACCGGGCCTGAGAAATGGCCTCAAAACGCGTTTATGTGAACGTTTTATTTTGTCCGATTAACAAAATAAGGCTGATTTGGGCTTATTTTTAAACGGAGCCCGATACGGGCTTCTTTTCGGGTCGATTGTGAGGAATCGGAGGCTGGATAGGGCCCGGATTATGGCAGGTATACTGTAGATGATAATGTCCGCATCCCGGTCATTTTGAAGGGTGATGGGGGTATAATTGATATGAGACATGCCTCGTCAGTCTCAAAGTTTCCCAGGGTTTTCCTTCACATCTGCAAACCGGTACCCCGCTTTCGGCACGATAATCTCAAAACGTGCGCCTTTTCCAGGTTCCCCGGTTTCCCGTATACTGATCCCGGTGATTGAGAGGATCTCCTTTGCAAGGAAAAGCCCAAGACCGGTGTTTTTCCCAAAGCCCCGTTCAAAGATATGCTCCTTCTCTTCAGGTAGGATGCCAACACCGTTGTCGGCAAACCCAACGATCAACTCGTCGTGCGACGGTCTGCATTCGATCGTGACGGTTGTCACACCCATCCCATACTTCACTGCATTGTCAAACAGATTGAAGAACACCTTCGCGATCATCGGATCTGCAAAGATCTCACAGGAATCGCAGCTGCAGATAAGGGAGATCGTCTGAGGCTTGACACTTCGGATCACATCGCAAACCCGGAACCAGGCTGGCGCTTGTACGCCAAGATCCTGATAGGTTCGGGTGAATTCGATCTGTGTGCGGATCGCCATTGTAGCGGATTCAATTTTCTTTAAAATCTCGACCAGAGAGGGCTCGGTGAATTTTTTTTCTGCAAATTTAAGATTCCCGAGAATAATTGAGATCTTATTGAGGATGTCGTGCCGGGTGATGCCGGTGAGGAGGTTGAGCTTACGGTTCACGAGGTGGAGGGCATCTTCCGCCCGCTTACGCTCGGAGATATCCCGGAAATACCACACCCTCCCGTAATAGATTCCATTTTCCCCTATTATCGGAGCCGAGAACCGGTCCAGTATCCGTCCATCCTTAAGAGTAATTTCTTCAAAACTTTTCTCGTCTTTATGATCATAGAGATATCGTACACGGGAAAGGAACGCTTCCGGATCAACAACCTGTTCTACGACATACTGGAGCACGGGTTCATCTGACCGGGACGCTATAAAATCCGGGGGGATCTCCCAAATTTCGATAAATTTCTGATTAAAATTAATGATTTTTCCCTGTTCATCCACGATAAGGATCCCATTAAGGGAGGTTTCCTGTTGTGTTGACAGGACGAGATTTTTAAAAATTATCTCTTCTTCTGCCCGCTTGCGTTCGGAGATGTCCTGGAGGACTCCCATGATCTTGATCACGTTGCCCTGTGAATCATTTTCGCGTCGGGCGACTGAATGGATCATCTTTGGCGGTGAGCCGTCTGCGGGATTAATTGCGTACTCCATGTTATACTCATTACCCATGGTGATCAGGTCAAGGAGTGCCTGATGGACCCGCTGCCGTTCCGGAATGCAGGCCTCGATATCTTCAATGGAGAAATCTCCGGCTACCGGAGGAAATCCAAAAATGCGAAGTCCTTCGGCTGATCCCCAGATTTTGTCAGTGGTTAAGTCAAATTCCCAGCAGCCGGTCAAACCTATATTCTGAGCCATGATCAGCCGCTCTTCACTTAACCGGGTGATATTTTCGATGCTTGCAAGTGCGTCAAATTGCACTTTTAATTCTTCGCTTTTTTTGAGTAGTTCATCTTCGGTCTGCTTGCGTTCGGTAATATCTCGGACAATGCCCAGTACACGGTCGGCACCAAGCCGGACCAGCCGGGCCTCGAACCAGGAGTTGCCTGCAGGTACGACAAGTTTGTATTCGATTTTTTGGGGGATTCCGGTTTCAATCGCTGTTGAAATCGCCAGATGGAGGGTCTTTGTAGTATCTGCATCAAAACCGGCATCAATAATATTTTTTCCGAGAATCCGATCCGGTGACACAGACAACAGATTATTGTCTGCTGCCTGAAAATCGAGATACGTGCCATCACGGTCAAGAACAAAAAGGATGTCTGGCAATGCGGCGATCATGGCAGCATTGCGCTGTTCGCTTTCCTGCAATGCAATCTCGGTAATTTTTTCTTCCGTAATATCCCGGCCTACTGCCTGGTATTCGGTAACAGTTCCGGAAGAATCGAAGATTGCCCGATCGCTCCACCACTGCCACCGGAGTGCGCCATCCGGCATGATAATCCGGTTTTCGATGATATCGATCGGGTGGTCCTGGTTTAAAGACGTAAAGAACTTTTTCACACGCTCCCGGTCTTCGACTGGGATCCTGGGCCGGAACCGGTGCCCTATAATATCATCGCGTTTCAGGCCGAAATACCGGCAGTAGGCTTCATTGACAAAGATATGAGTGCCATCAGGTAAGAACCGGGAGATGAATTCGGTCTGATCCTCGACAACGTTCCTGTATTTCTTTTCGCTCTCTTTAATCAGTTCCTGGCTTTTTGCCAGTTCATCGTAATTCTGCCGGAGTTCTTCTTCGGTCGCTGTCAGCTGCTCGTATGCTGCATGAAGATCCTCATTACGGCGGGCAATCTCATCTTCCGCTGTTTTACGCTCCGTGATATCGGAATACATTGTAAAGGCACCCAGAAACGTGCCGTTTGGATCCATGAGCGGGGTCGTAGATGCCCACATCCACCGGATTTTCCCGTCTTTTGTGACGAGGCGGCGTTCATTCCGGCCACTCTTTCCCTGAGTGCGCTCCTCTCTCCGGTAGTTGAGGTCTGGTATATCTTCTGCCACCATGAAAGAAGTTAAGTCCCGGCCTGTCATCTCTTCCGGAGTGTAACCGAGCATTTCCGCCATACGTCTGTTGACATAGGTCGTTTTAGGTATTTGGTTCTCGTCCGTCTGCCAGATACCTTCTTCTGCGGTCTCGACAATTCGGCGATACTTTTCCTCACTAACCTTCAGCTCATTCTCAGCCCGTTTCCGTTTCACGGCATGGACGATCTGGTGTGCAAGTTCGGCGAACTGTGACACCGGCTCCCCGCCTTTCTGGAGATAGGAATCGGCCCCTTCGTTTAAGGCCTGTATAACAATTTCTTCCCGGCCGCGACCGGTAAAAAGGATAAACGGGATGGTATTTCCTGAAGATCTTACTTTCTTTAAAAATTCGATGCCATCCATCCCTGGCATCTGGTAGTCAGAGATAATGGCATCGTAGATCTTTGTATCCATCAGGGTAAGCGCAGCTGATGCGGAAGTAATAGTATCGACGATAAACTGCCCATCCTCCTCAAGGAAGAGTTTGCTGATCTCAAGCAGACCCGGCTCATCATCAACATAGAGGACAGTATACATACGACATCCGTCAATGGCAATAGGTCTTGTCGTTCTATGATATTATAAACGCGTGCTCCCATTTTCAGACACCGGAGCCCTGGTTTTATCGGCAGCTTTTTGGGACTCCGTTAGAGGGTAGATTGTTGTGACAAATATCTCATACATGGGACGGCGGCATGTGCCAAAGCCCCACGTGATATCAGATTTTTTCTTTGAGATTTTGCCCGAAAAAATTTCCTTTTTTTCTGTATGCGCAAATCTTCGAATAATCCGCGTCACTGCAGGATGGATTTTTTATGAGATTATAACCCGGTTGCAAGACGTGAACGTATGTAAATTATATTATCCTTCGATGAGACGGTAAGCACCTTTCGAAACCGTCATCTCAAACCGGGCGCCTCTTCCCGGTTCCCCGGTCTCCCTGATGGTGATGCCGGTGATTGACAGGATCTCGCGGGCGAGGAAGAGCCCGAGGCCAGTGGTTTTGCCAAATCCCCGCTCGAAGATCTTCTCCTTTTCATCGTGAGGGATTCCGATTCCGTCATCTTCGCACACGATACTATATTCACCATTCCGGTTTTCAGAAAAGAACCGGATAGTTGTAATTTTCCCTCCATACCGTACAGCGTTATCCATGAGATTGTAGAAGACCTTGATAATCAGCGGGTCGGCATACACCTCGGTTCCTGCATGAAGATCATTTTTCATTACGATCTGTCCAAAAGGGATTTGCATTGCCGCGGTCTCAACGATCGTGCGGCAGTTTTGCCAGAACGGGACATTACCGCCTATTTCCTCGTATTCTTTCGTGAACTGGATCATTGACGATATGTGCTGTGCGGAGGTGTTGATCTTCTTAAAATTTTCATCAATTAAAATATCAGGGTGTTTTTTCTTGAGTAATGTAAGGTAACCCTTCATTATCGTGAGCTGGTTGTCAATGTCGTGCCGGGTGATTCCTGAAAGAATATTGAGATTTTTATTTGCCTGGCAGAGTGCGTCTTCCGCTCTCTTGCTGTCGGTGATATCCTCATACGTTCCAAGGATGCCGATAATAGTCCCGCTGGGATCCCGCAACGGGACTTTACTGGTCCGAAGCCAGATGCAGTTCCCATCCGCTGCATTCTGGGGCTCCTCGTACCCGACTTTCGGGATGCCGGTATCGATAACCACCCGGTCATCGGCACGGTACAACTCAGCCTGTTCCTTCCACCCCATGTCAAAATCGGTCTTCCCGATCAGGTCAGCTGGAGCAGAGAGCCCGGCGTCACGGCTGAACGTTTCGTTGCACCCTACATAGCGAAGGTCAAGATCCTTCCAGAATACCCGGACCGGGACCGTATTGAGCACCTGAGTAAGCATCTGTTGTGCTTCGGCGGTCCGCTCCTGCAGGGCGACCATCTCGTCATACTGTCCGCGGAGCTCTTCCTCCTGTGCGGAAATCTGCTCGTACGCGGCCCGGAGTTCATCCTCGACCCGTTTCCGTTCGGTGACGTCCCGCAGGGAGATGAGAGCTGTTTGCTTCCCTTCGTACCTTATGATCTTCCCAATGCTTTCCACACAGATTTTTTTTCCTTTTGCTGAAATTACGTAGTACTGTGCAAGATATGCATCGTGACCATCGGATATCTGAATAAAATCCCGGATAATATCCTCCCGGGACTCCGGCGCAATGAATTCCATCACATTACGCCCAATAAATCCGGCATCACCCCCGGCTTCGGTCAGGTTGAGCGCCGCATTGTTGGCAAACAGGATCTTTCCCTGTAAATCGAGGATAAGTATTGCTTCAAGGGCATACTCAACAAGAGATCTGAACTTCTCATCACTTTCCCGGATTAACCGTTCGCTCTGTGCCAGCTCATTATACTGGCTGCGCAGTTCTTCCTCGGCAGCAGTGAGCTGTTCGTGGGCTGCACGGAATTCTGTCTCTGCCTGCTTGCGTTCAGTAATGTCCCGGATGGACTCGATCGCGCCGGTAAGGTTCCCATCCTGATCAAAAAGGCGGCTGGCTTTTCCCCAGATATGGACATGTGTTCCATCCGGTTTTTCAAAAGTTGACTCAGCCGTCAGATTCGTGTTGTCGTGGAGGGTATAGAGATACCGGTCTTTCTCAAACCGATCATCAGGGGCCAGAATGAGGTCAATGAGCATCGGGCGACGTTCATGGTACAACAGGAAAGAATATTCATAATTGCCTTTCCCGAGGATCTCCGAGGGTTTGATCCCGGTCATCTTTTCCATGGCATGGTTCCATGCGATGACGATCCCTGTCTTGTCGATGGCGAAGGTTGCGTCAGGCAGGAAGTTAAGGATATCCGCTTCACGGCGCTCATGATCCCGGATACTAGATTCTGCCCTTCTCTGCTGGACGGCCTGGCGGATTTTGTGCGCGAGCTCGGTGAACTGCGAAACAGGCTCCCCACCTTTCTGGAGATAAAAATCTGCCCCCCCATTCAGGGCCTGAATGATAACTTCCTCACGGCCCCGGCCAGTGAAAAGGATAAACGGGATAGTCTTTCCTGAAGTCCTTATATTCTTTAAAAATTCGATACCGTCCATCCCCGGCATCTGGTAGTCAGAGATAATGGCATCATACCTCTTCGTTTTCAGCAGGGTAAGAGCGGCCGGGGCAGAAGTAATGATGTCAACACTGAACTGGCTGTTCCGTTCAAGATAGAGTTTGCCGATCTCAAGCAGGGCAGGCTCATCATCGACATAGAGAACCGAGATCATGATGAGGATCTCCCCCTTGACGGGGAGAGCGGATCCTTGTGCGGGTGTATCTCTCCCGGGTGAGATACCATAACTATTGACCGGATAGTCCTTTCGAGCTCGCTAAAGTTCGAGCCAGAGTCGAGCAGTTTCGGGACAAATGCAACCCCGCCGTACCTGGTGGCTTCCCGTTCAATGCCAACGTTTTGCTCCAGTGTGAAGAAAATAAACGGGGCAATAATTCCTTTCTGTCGTGTCTGCCGGAGGAGATCGATACCGGCCGATTCCGTGGAATTGTAATCTGTGATAAGGACATCAAAGGAGAGGTAGTCAAGTTTCCGCAACGCATCTTCGATTGAGTAAGATGTTTCAACCACAATATCTCCTTTTTTCTCCAGGATACGCCCGATGGTATCGAGTAATGGCAACCAGTCATCGACATAGAGTGCGGAAATCATGAACAAACCCCCTCCTTACGTGCCAGACTCGTTTGAGTGAAAAAAGGGAGGGTATGTGCCCTACCCGTTTTGATGATCATATCCCGGGATTTACCGGATAACTCCACAAAGCCGGAGGAGAATGAATTCAGACCGATGTATCAATATCCCCGAGCAGCTGCTTGATATCGATCCAGATGATCAGTTCATTCTTCTCCTTGTCCTTGACCTTCACTTTTCGCTTGATAATCCCGATGATTGCTGTATCCTCCTTGCTCACTGAGGCAGAGGTATAGTCCACCTGTTTTGCCTCAAATGTCGAAACCGAGGTCACATCGTCGACAAGGATCCCGATCTTGGTGCCGGTAATCTTGTCGTCGAGCACGATGATCCGGGAGGATTCGGCAGCGACCTGGCTGGTCTCCGTGATGTTAAGCCGGTGCTTGAGATCGATGATGGTTGTAATCTCGCCCCGGAGATCGATGATCCCCTTCACGTATGCCGGCACGTTGGGAAGTTTGGTGATCGTTGTGTATTCGACGACTTCCTTGACATCGAAGAGGTCGATGGCAAAGAGTTCTTTACCAAGCACAAACTCCACGATCTGGATGCTGTTTTGCCGCCTCCTGGCAATATCTTCCGTGGTCCGGGCCTGCGTTTCTTCTGGCTCGCTAACTTTTGCCGCCATGGTAACGCACCCCGTTTAATCCACCTTGAATTTTTTGTTTGCTTCCATTGCCTCGACAGCGATTTTATCTACGGTCTCCATCATCCGGGTGATCTCATCCAGAGCGGCTGAGGATTCTTCAGTCGCTGCTGCCGCATCACCGGCTTCCTTTGCAGTCTGTTCCACCAGATGCGAAACTTCGCTGACACTTGCCGTAATCTCTTCTGTTGTTGCCGCCTGCTCTTCGGTTGCTGCCGCAACCTCGGTTGCGCTTGCTGCTACCTTCTCAACAGCAGCCGCAATCTTGTTGAAGGACTGCACCGTCTCGGTTACCATCTTTGAACCCTGCTCGACAAGCCCTTTCGATTCGTTCATCGCGGCAGACGCGTCCTGGGTGCTCTTTTTCAAGGTCGCGATCATATCCTCGATCCGCTCGGCGGAGTTCCGGGACTCCTGGGCCAGCGATTTCACTTCTGTTGCAACGACAGCAAAACCCCGTCCCGCATCACCGGCACGTGCGGCTTCAATGGCGGCATTGAGTGCCAGCAGGTTGGTCTGGTTGGCCAGCTCGCGGATGAGCACAACGATCTTGGAGATCTCCCCCATCTGTTTCTCCACGTCCGACACGATATCATAGACTTTAGATGAGGATGCGGAGATCTCGCTCATGCTCTTCTCCGTCTTGCCCGCGAGCTCTGCACCGGATTTGGAAAGATCATTGGTCTGTTTGGAGAGGTTCGAGACCGACTCCATGCTTGAGGTGATTTCTTCTATCGCCGCACTCATGTCCTGCATGGCTTTTGCGATCTGTTCAACACCCTGTGATGCTTTTTCGGCATTGCTGCTTACTTTACCTGCATTCTGCGCGATCTGCTGGACTCCTTTGGAACCTTCTTCGACACTGCGGGTGGCATTGTCTGCAGTCGAGGTCAGGTTCTGCATCTTTTTGTTGACATCTTTGATGTTGTTTTCAAGGTTGACAACGATCCCACGGACTGCATCCCGGAGCTCGATGATCGTATCATAGGTCTCTTTGGTATCTTCATCTGGCTTGGTGACCTCATACCGGGCGGTTAAATCTCCTTCTGCCATCCGGGCGTAGATCTTACTTAGTTCCCCGACTTCGTTTTCCATAAATTTCCGGGCCTTAACCACCTTTGTGATTTCGTTGTACGTGACATAGATGTATTTTACATCCCTGTTTTCACTTAACAGCGGAATGTTTGTTCGGACAACAACGTGTGATCCTGAAGGGGTTTCAAGCGTACTCTGGCCCACAGTAGTCCGTCTGCCGTTAACCGCATCAACAAGTGATTCACCTGATTCATCGAGATACTTCATCATTCCCTGTGCCCGGAAATCTGAGTATCTGAGTGCCAGCAACCGGTCCTTACTATATCCGACCAGTTTGCAGAATGCATCATTTACCATGAGAAACTTGAGATTCGCGTCCACTACTGCATGTGCCAGCGGATTCTTTTCAAACATTTCTGTAAAGTCTTGTAATTCTACCATTTTTTTCACCCGAGTCTGATAACCTGTTCTTTATACACTTCATTCATTACCTGCCCAAGGCCGGTATACATCGCGGAGAGTCCGCAGATAATACCTACGACACCGGCGATCTGGAGTACGGTAACATTACCTGTCGCGTTCCCCGCAATTAAGAGCAGGAACAATAATGTCAGGGATCCAAAGATCACCTGAAACGCTTTTGGCAGCCTGAATGTGATGATGAACATCACAAATGAGAATAATCCCCACAAGGTGAGGAACGATACAAGCGCTTCCATCTGGAGCGGGCCGCTCCAGCCAAGCACCGGCATGAGGATCAGGCCCACAAGCGAGATCCAGAAAAAACCGTACGAGACAAACGCAGTTGTGCCGAACGTGTTGTTCTTCTTCCATTCCATGATACCTGCGATGATCTGTGCAATACCTCCGAAGAATATCCCCATCGCAAAGATTGCCGACCCCATCGCAAAGAACCCGGTGTTGTGCAGGTTCAGCAGCACCGTAGTCATGCCAAACGCCAGTAGTCCAAGCGGTGTCGGGTTGGCAGTTGTATCAGCAATCCTGGTAGTGTCCTTGATAGTGCTTGTTTCAGTATCCATCGTTTACCCCTCCGGTTTTATTGTGCAACAATGATCTCTTTATTGCTGAACCTGACCGGGTCCTGCTGCAGAACCCCGGCTGCCCGTGCTCCATTATCCATCCAGCGGGAAATCCCGGCTGTGAAAACCGGGACCATCAGATCATTATACTGCACCCAGAGCGCAGCAGTTTCCTGTTTTTTGAGACGGTGATTCATGATTCCTCGCAGCGTCCTTTTCTTACCTGTACCCCGGTTGGTGATCGACGGGGATTGTCGGGATAGATCTGTAATCCTCAAATTTTTGTGAGAGATCATAAAGAACAGCAAAATGCCTTTTTAGATCATCCTCAACAGACCGGTTGGTAGGTGCGTTTCCTGCCCGGTTTTCCAGAATTGTTGTTTTTGAATTCAAACCCCATCACCCGATGTTTTTGAATGTTGACTTCCCTGAGCCGGTCTGATACAGCTTTGGGCAGTGATCATTCTGTTCATCTACAAACTATTTAAATATTTAGTTTTATGATGATTATCAAAGATGTTTATTAGAGTTGAACAACAGTAATATATATTGTCAGTGATCACATTTCACATATAAGGTCGCTGGTATTTTGGAACGGGAAAATGAGCTGGAACGGATCAAAGATATATTGAGACTGAATCCAAAAGGCCTGACCATCGAGGAAGTTTCAAAAAAACTCTCGCTTAACCGGGCAACATCAGCAAAATACCTTAATTCCCTGGTGATGTCCGGTCAGGCAGACATGAGGGAACTGGGCCGGGCAAAACTTTTCTATCTTTCCCAGCGGCTTCCGTTGACCAACCTGCTGAGCCTTGCATCAGATCTTATTCTTATCCTCGATAAGGATCTCTTCATACAGGAGGCCAATGACTCGTTCCTCGATTATTTTAAGGTTTCAAAAGAGGATCTGAAGGGACGGCAATTAGAACATTCCTCACTTGCCCCCTATTTTACCAGGGAGCATTTTGACGCAGTTGACCGGGCACTCGATGGATCAGGCAGCGTGTTTGATATTCATATTCAAGGGGCAGATGAAGACCGGTATTTCCGGATGAAATTTACTCCCCTCGTGTTTGAAGAAGGCGGGCGTGCTGTTGGTATCATCTTTGAAGATATTACGGAAATGAAAAAGTACCAGGTTGTCCTTGAAAAACAGGTGAAAGACCGGACCGCAGAACTCGTCATGACCAACGATGCTCTTGAAAAACAGATCCTGGAGCAAATCCAGGTACAGAACGCATTGAAGGAAAGCGAGGAGAAGTTTCGGGGCATCTTTGACACAGTAAATGACGGAATCCACCTCCATGAAATTGGACCAGACGGGAAGCTCGGAAAATTTATCGATGTGAACGAAACAGCCTGCCGGATGCTGCAGTTTACCCGCGACGAACTGCTGATGCAGGGGGCTCTTGATCGTGTCTCCGGTGAACACAGCCGGCCTTTACCAGATATAGCAAAGGAGTTGTCCACAACCGGCCATACGGTCTTCGAGACCCGGCACCGGAAAAAAGACGGCACTCTCGTTCCGGTCGAGATCAATGTCCATATCGGCCATCTCCAGGGAAAACAGGTGGCAATCTCGGTGGTCAGAGACATTACGGAACGTAAGCAGGCGGAGGATGCAATAAAAAAGGCGAATAAACAAGTCAGCCTTTTAACCAGTATCACACGGCATGATATTCTTAATCAGCTCACCATGCTGGAAGGGTACATTACCCGCCTGAAAAAGTTACCGGGTGACGATAACTTTGCTGGCATGATTAAGAAAGAGGAAAATATTGTCAAAACGATCCATAGTCAGATTGTGTTCACCCGGATTTACCAGAATGTTGGCGTGCAACCACCCCAGTGGAAAAATGTAAAAACGAGCATCTCGTCAGTTCTCGTAACGGCAAATGTCGGGAACGTATCTGTTGTACTCAACACGGGAAATCTGGAGATTTATGCAGACCTCCTGATGGAGAAAGTCTTTTTCAACCTTATTGAAAATGCACTCCGCCACGGCAAACATGTCTCCCGGATCTGTGTATCATACCAGCAGGCAGAAAAAAACGTGGTTCTTGCCATTGAAGACGATGGCATTGGTATCCCCGAACAGGATAAAGAGCATATATTTACCAGGGGATACGGAAAAAATACCGGATATGGACTCTTCCTCACCCGGGAAATCCTTGCGATTACCGGTATTACCATACGGGAGACGGGAATAGCAGGAAAAGGTGCACGGTTCGAGATGATAGTGCCTGAGGGTGCGTACAGGTTTGCCGCTGTGCAATAATATCCCGTAAAGCACGTGATCGATACGTCGGGTCCGGCTTTATTATTTATCTCCGGCTGTGGGTATACCAGGATCACGGGATTTGGTTCTCACCCGGCAGGAGTGGGGTGTGCGGAACCTGATTCTGTGAATCAGGTAATCAGAGCACCAACAACGAGCGCAACTTTTTTTTGAAGAATTTTTTAAAAATCTAAAAAAAATAAAATAATGCCCAAAAGATTATTTCTTCTTAGGGGCTGCCTTCTTTACGGCGGGTTTTTTTGCTGGAGCCTTCTTTGCGGCTGGTTTCTTTGCTACAACCATCTTCTTCACACCTCCCACCGGAAAGGGTTATAATTTTCATTATTCTATGAATACATAAATATTTTGGTCAAAATGATAGTTTCCTGCATAGAATCGCTATAAATCTCAACTTTGTCCCGCGCAAAAACGGGGTATCCCAAATAGAACGGATTTTACGGGCGATCAGGAGCGAAATGCGCAATCCTCTCAATTATGACTTGTTTGGCTAAAAACGAGTTAATCGGGCATTATTTTTAGTACATCCTGTATACAGGCACTTGGCAAATTCATTATGCAGCAGGATTTTCTTTAGACTCCGGCTCATGCGCTTTCATCCGATCCCGGCTATTTTAAAACAAAAAATAAAAAAGGAATCTTTATGAGCATGTGTTGTGCTATCGTGTACAGATGAAGCGGCAATTTATCATTGGCGCAATCGGAGGATTTCTGGGTATTGCGACCGCAGGATACGTGATTTTTTCTTCAGGATCCTCTGAAATGACACTCTCCGGGGTCCAGGCTGCACTTTTCTCCAGCCTCGGCCTGATGGGTGCGGCGATAGCAAACAGTGAAACCCGGTTTGCCGGCTGGATGCTGCTCTCCTCCGCGGTCTGGATCACACTTTCAGTCCCGCTCGCCGGCACACTTAATTTGCTGTATTTGTACCTGCCGGCAATTCTTATCCTGGGGATTGCAGCTGTCCTCTGTTTCCTTGATCTTGAAACAGAGGAGCCCGTAACTGAAGAGGCCCTTTAAAGGAAAAATCGTACTGAAAGTTGACCGGGATTGCCCTACTTTTTCTCTATTGTGTTGTGGATTAAGTTCCTGCACCAGGAATTGCCAAAGCAAAACAGAATTTTTTCTTTACGGAGTTGGGAGAGCATACAGTTCTCACTTTTGTTCTTGTCCGGACTATTGGTTCCTGATTCCGGGATTGCGGCTGTTGTAAAAAAGATTATGACCGATCTTTCTGTTCACCGGTATGCGATGGGCCGACCGGTACGGTCTTACGGCAGATAGCGTCTGCAGCAATCCGGTTTAAGGCGACGACCATGACAAGCATAAGGGCGGCGGCAAGAACCAGCATCAGGTACTGCATCCCGCCATCTCTTGTCCAGGTAAAGATGCTATAGCAGATCGCGGACGAGGTAACAAGCGTCATGGCAAGAATACCGGCACGAAGACCGGTAAAAGCCCTGCTCCGGATATCCGGAAAGAGGAGCAGGCCAATTACGCTGATCCATCCAAACCCGATGGCCGCGAGAAGAAGGATATACAGGAGCACGTCAACGGCGAACTCGATCATGGTGTTTCCCTCTTTTGTACCTGGGAGATCCGTATGGTGGTCGCAAACACGATACATGCAAGCAGCCCTGTTAGTACAGGAATAATCAGGTCCCCGACTGAAACGGTGAGGGATAGCGCTCCCGCACAGGCAAGGGTGACAGCCATATTTGCTGCGATCAACCGGTCATGCAGGGTCGGACCGGAAATGACACGCAGTACTGCACAGAAGGCAAGAATAAAAAGGCAGACAGCCGCAAAAAGCCAGATGTCAAGGGTCACCTGCAATCACACTCCGAAAACCCCGGGATTACCGGGTTCCCTGCTGTCTCGTATCACAGTACTAAAATGGAGAACCGGTGCATATCAAACCTCGTGCAATTCCCTTATGCAGGGCGACTGTTTTCCATCTTGTACAATGAATGATCGTATAGCCGTGCGCAGGACACAGCGCCTACACTTTTATCGGACAAACGCGAACAGATGTGGGAATGCACCCGTCCTATCTCGGTAAGATCCTGCTGCGCTGGTGCGACCAGTGCCATACACCGGTCCTTTCAAAAACCTGCGCCTGCGGTGCACCAACCCGCGAAGTCCCGCTCACCCCCCCGGGAGATGCACGACCGGCTTTTCCAGCTGATATCGCGCTCATCAACAGTATCTTTGAAGAACACTTCGGGGCGCCGCTTGTTCCGGACGGGCATCTGGTCCTCTTAAACAAGGTGCCGGATAATGACCGGATGGAAGAGATCGTGATCGGCGGCGGGATTGCCGGTTCCATCCGCTATATTCCAAAAGAGCGACGCTGGGAACCGATACCCCGGCCGGAGGCATATGTCCTCTTCAAACCAACAAAACACGTCGTTGTGGTGGATGACAGCGCTGCACCGTTCATCCGTGATCAGGGAATGAGCGTCCTCAGGCCCGGCCTCGTATCCCTCGATGATGCAATTTGTACCGGTGACGAGGTTTTTGTTGTCACAGAAAGCGAAGAGTGTATTGCGGTGGGCCGGGCAAAAGCGGGGGCAGAAGAGGCGCGGGCGATGCAGAAAGGCCAGATCGTCCGCACCCGCAGGAACGTCCCCTCGCAGATCGTGCCGGGGAGGGCGACATGGCAGGATGCAATCCGGGCAAATGCCGATGTAATTGCGCGGGCTGAAGACGAATCGGTACGGTTTGTAAAAGATGTCGCTGCCGCGTACCCTCTCCAGCCGACGGTCTCCTACTCCGGGGGAAAGGACAGCCTTGTAACCCTGCTTGTGGTCAGAAAAGCACTCGGGAACGTTCCGCTGCTCTTTGCCGATACCGGCCTTGAGTTTCCCGACACATATGCAAACGTGGAGGCCGTGCAGCAGAAGTACAACGCAGAGGTTATCCGCACCAAAACCTCGGAAAAATTCTATGAGACGCTCGCCCGTGAGGGCCCGCCGGCGGTTAATGCCCGCTGGTGCTGCAGCGTCTGCAAACTTCTGCCGGTCGCCGCGACCATCCGTTCGACCTGGGGCGAATGCCTCTCCTTTATCGGGCAGCGCAGGTATGAATCCCTCTCCCGGGCAGAGAGTGACCGGGTCTGGAGAAACCCGACGGTAAAAGTCCAGGTATCTGCTGCGCCAATCCAGGACTGGACCGCACTTCATGTCTGGCTGTACCTGTTCCGGGAAGAGGCGCCCTACAACCGGCTCTATGAGCATCGGCTGGATCGGATCGGATGTTTCATGTGCCCGTCCAGTGATATGGCATTGATCCACATGATCGAGAGCGACTTTGCCGGGCTCTGGAACGGTTGGCATGAACGACTGAAAGCCTGGCAGCAGGCACAGAGACTGCCGGATGACTGGATTACAAGCGGGGCGTGGAGGTTAAAGGAGGGAGTCCATGAAAAAGAGCGTCACCATCATTGATTATGGCCTCGGGAACCTGCGGAGCGTCATGCGCGGGATCGAGGCCGCGGGAGCTCGTGCCACCATTACCGGGAATGTGGATGAGATCGCAGCGGCCGATGGCATCGTGCTCCCGGGAGTCGGCGCTTTCCACGAAGGAATGGACCAGCTGGGCCCCCTCAAAGAGACAGTTTGCGCTGCATCAAAAGAGGTGCCACTTCTTGGGATCTGCCTTGGCATGCAGATGCTCATGGACTCAAGCGAAGAGCACGGGACGCACGAGGGGCTGGGACTTATCCCGGGCCGGGTGCGCAGGTTCCCGCATGTCCCGGGAGTAAAAGTACCCCATATGGGCTGGAATACGATACGGCTTAATAAAGAAAACAACCCGCTCTTTTCCGGGCTCTCCCCGGAAGAGTATGTCTATTTTGTCCATTCGTACTATGCAGATACGATACCGGAATATACGCTTACGACAACAGAATACATCGTCCCCTTTGCCTCGTCCGTTGTCCGGGACAACGTGTACGGCGTTCAGTTCCACCCTGAAAAGAGCGGAGCTGTCGGTCTGTGCCTGCTCAAAAATTTTATTGACCTTGTCTGACGTATCAAAAGAATGCAGACAATCCTGAATTTTTTTTGGAAAAAAGGGGAACCTTTTTAATTTTGCGCATTCGACCATGTAGACATGAAGAGGTATATTCTTGTCCTCGCCCTGCTCTCCCTGTTCCTTGTGGGATCGGCATCCGCATATGGTATTTACCTGAACTGTTCGCCAAATTCAATCCCGGTCGGTCAGACCCTGAAATGCGCGGTTGATTCCGATTACCCGCCCGGGACCAGTTTCGATCTTGTCTTTTACCAGTCCCAGTATACATCTACAGAACTCGACCGTCAGACTATGACCATCCAGTCGAACCAGGCTACCCAGTACAAGCTCTTTGACACGACAGGTCTCAAAGGTGGCCAGTATAAGGTAGAGATCCAGTTTAACGGTGTCGTGCCGGATGTGCGCTCTGATTCTATAATGAGCGAACTTGTGACCCTCACCGATCGATCCGGTGAACTTACTATTACATCCCCGACAACCCAGAACCTGGCCGATGCACTCGTGATTGCGGGTTCTCTCCAGAAAGGGGGTAACGCCGGCATACAGGTCCAGGTCGACGGCCAGTCAGCCGGACGCGTGTTTGGCCCCCAGTATATCCGGACCACAACCATGATCCAGAGCGGCGATGGTGCGTTCTCGCAGACGATTTCCGTCACGCAGCCGGATGATTATGATGTCAAGTTTGCCGATGCGAATGGCGCTATTGCCACTATCACGTTCCACGTGGTGGCACCGACAACGGCAACAACTGTGCCCACCTTGACGGTAGTAAAAACGGTCAGCACCACACCGAAGGTTACCTTTACACCCATCCCCACTCCCACAAAGTCACCGCTGCCAGCCGGTATCGTGATCGGGGCACTCCTGATCGCCATGCTGATTGCAGGAAAGATCAATAAAGACCGTACATAAAAATCATTCAAATATTCTTTTTTTTTAATGAGACCAAAAGCCGGGAAATACTTCTTCCCTGTCGGGCAGCACACTGCCGCAACCGGGGAGACCGGATTTGTAAAAAATGGTTTAGCCACGAGTCTGTTTATCGTTTCTTTTTCCAGAGATATGCCTCGTAGCAGAGCAGGGCGAGAATAACAAATACCCCACCACAGAAGAAAGCAAGTGCAAAGTCAGGGAATACTTCCTGAACAATGCCCGTATCTGTCATGGCTTTTGCCGCGTACAAACCCGCTCCCGAGGTTTCCCGGGTCGCCATCATGGGCGCTGCCTCTATTGCAGTCTGTGAAGAGAACAGGGGTGCAAGGGTGAAGATCGAAAGCGTGCCAGCGATGACAATCACAAAAAGGGAACTGTACTTGAGGAGAAGGGCACGGATGTCGGTCTGTTTTGGTGCGACAATCAGGATCTGATCGGTGAGTGCATACATCCTGACTTCGCGCCCTTTGATGCTGTACCGGGTTTCAGAGACCGTAAGAAGGCCGGCGTCGAGCAGGTTTTCGGTGTGGTATTTTGCGGTAGTGAGAGGGATTTTCAGCTGCTCCGTGATATCGGTGAGACTTTTTGTGCCGGCAGCAAGGAGGGTAAGGATATCATTTGCTGTCTGGCTGGCCATGGCTTTTGCAATCTTCTGCGCCCGTTCGTCGCCCGGTTCCAGCACCACCACGTTTCCGGTCATTTTTTACTTTTTCTGCAGTGCCGCGATGATCCGCTCACGCCCCACGTTCAGGGCGAGGTCGAGTTTTTCAACATCCGGCCCGCCACCCTGCGCCATCGAGGGTTTTCCGCCACCTTTGCCGCCAAGAAGGCTGCATACCTGTCCGATGATCTCCCCGGCGTTCACCCGGCTGTCGCCCGATGCAAGGACGACCCGTGCGGTCTCGCCCGGGGTCGCAAGGAGAACAACCCCGCCGTGTTCAGAAAGCGCGGTGGCAATCGTCGAAAGTTCACGCGGCGCGAGATCGATCCGTTTTACAACAACGGATATTCCGCCGATGGTCTCAGGCTTGACGGTCTTTATCTCAAGATCCACCAGTTTCTGGCTCATGCGTTCGATCTCTTTTCTCTGATCTTTCCATTCAGAGAAGAATCGGGTGACCGTGGCCGGGAGGTTTTCGATCTGGACGGACAGGGTATCGGCAGAGGTGGTCGCAAGCTGCTCGAGGTGCTGCAGGTAATAGACTGCTGCCGTCCCGGCCGCGAACTCAATGCGCTCGATCCCGTCCTGGATGTGCTCGACCCGGAGGATCTTGATAATCCCGATCTCCCCGGTGCTCCGGCAGTGCGTCCCTGCACAGGCCTCAATATCTCCGGCGACTTTTACCACCCGGATATCCTTTCCCTGCGGGACACCTCCCTGATACAGGGAGAAGCCGTACTCCTGCTCTGCTTTCGTCCGGTTCTCGACCGAGATCTCGACCTGCTGATTTGCCATCACCATCCGGTTTGCCGCGATCTCGATCTTGCGCAGCTCCTCCGGAGTGATATGCTTGAAATGCCGGATGTCAATACGCGAGCTCTCCGCCCCTTTCTGCGCACCTGACTGGTGGATATGAGCGCCGAGCACCTCTTTTGAGGCATGGAGAAGAATATGGGTGGCCGTGTGGTGGCGCATCAGCGAGAACCGCCGTTCCTCATCGACCATCCCCTTGACCCGCTCGCCACGCTGGAGGAGACCGCCGCTGATATGGTGAAGGATAACATCTCCGACTTTGACCACATCGTCAACCCGTGTCATGCTGTCAGCACCTACGAGGCTGCCGGTATCTGCTGGCTGGCCACCGCCCTCCGGGTAAAAGAGCGTCTGGTCGAGCACCGCATACCCTTCGAAGAAGTCGATGACGACCGCTTCAAACTCGAAGTCCTCGGGCTGCTCGTAATAGAGTTTCTTTGTCGGCGGGAGGCCCTGGACCCGTTCGGCATATTTCGAGGTCTTGTCTATGACAGCCTCCTTCTTTGACTCGGAGTGCATGTCGGCTATCTGGGAGTAGAAATTGTCCGGTAGATCGATGACCGCACCTTCATTTCCGGCAATATCCTTGATCATCTCGGGCGGGATGCCGTGGGAATCGTACAGGGTGATGATCTCGGAGAGTGGCACACGCTGGCTCTTTGCCTTGTAGGTCCTTGCGACCTTCTGGACGATCCGGGTTCCGCGTTCGAGCGTGTCGGCGTACTTCACGACTTCACGGTCGACGATCTCACGGACGATGGCGATATCCTGCTGGAACTTGTTCATCCCGATGATCTTCATCTGTTCTTCGATGAGATCAGCAAGGGAGTCCTTCATCTTGAACTCGTTCATCATCCGCAGGGTACGGCGGATGACGAGCCGGGCAAGGTAGCCTTCCCGGACGTTTGACGGAACGATGCAGTCGCCGAGCATGTACGCAAGGCACCGGGTGTGGTCGACAATCGCATACACTTTCTCAACCGGTGTAATCATCCGGTCAAGTTTCTCAGGAGAAATGTCGATTGCGGCCGCCACCTTCTTTCGAAGGTTAAAGAGATTGGAGCCGGAGATGTCCATGAGCCCGGCGAACTTCGCGTTTAAGGCCAGGATCTTTGTATAGTCCTTGTTTTCGAGCAGGTGTGAAAGCCCGGCCGAACTCATGACCCGGCTGACCATTTCTGGGAAGACGGCATCGTAGATCGTCGGGGATCCTTTCGATGCCCAGACCAGCCGTTCAAGCCCGTACCCGGTATCAACAATCCGGAGTTTTATCGGATAGTACATCTCGCCATTGAGGTCATAGCCGGGATGGTTTGTTTTCTGCCGGCCAAGGCTCATAAAGACAAGGGTCGCAACCTCAAGGCCGCCGATCATGACCTCGACACTCGGGCCTGCATTCCCGCCCCCGATCCACGGGTGTTCTTTGTATGTGACCTTGTTGAGATCACCACCGATGGATGCAAGGAACTGATCGCAGAGTTCGACTGTGCGATCTTTCCAGTAGATCTCCTCATCCGGTGTGTTAAAGGCGTGGTGGGCGAGCATCTCGAACGTGGTCAGGTGACGCCCGGATTTCCCGACTGAATCGAGATCGTTTAACCGGATGCATGGTTGTGAGATGGTGAGCGGGTTTGCGGGCGGCGGGACAATACCACTTGTTACAAAGGGCTGGAAGTCGGCGATGGAGGCGATGGTCAGGTAGATATCATCCCGCCAGCGTGCGGCCACCGGGTAGCGCTCGATGCGCGTGTGCCCGTTCTTTTCAAAAAAGGAGAGAAATGCCTCGCGCATCTCATCAACGGTGTGGGGAGTAAAGACGGGATTCCCGATGAACGTATAGGGTTCACAGACTGCGTCACCGCAGTTATCGCGGGAGCTGTCGCGCGTCCAGAAAGCAGAACCGCATGATTTGCAGATCTTCCGTGTGAACCCCTGATTCTTGAAATATTCGAGTTGGTATTCTTCTTCGAACATGAAAAACCACGTACTGCTTGTATAATTAAGGGTACCAGGATAGTTATTGTCTTTGGCTGCACTTATTTTTTCCAGTTTTCCTGGTACCATGCATCAATGGATTCATACGCACCGGTTGATTCTGCAATCCGGACCGCAATGAGGTGCCAGCAGGGTTTTTGCCGGAAGGCAAAATCCCGGCAGGTACAGACATTTTCAGAGACCACGTGTTCACCGGTCGATCCGGTGACGACAAAGAAATCAAGATATTTTTTTACGAGATTGCGATCGATCGCGTCGAGTGCCTTTGTGCCCCGGGTCCCGAATTCAGCGACAATGCCGGTGCGGAGCTCGTCATCCAGCGTTTTTTTTTCACGCAGCTGCTGCCAGATATCGCTCATGGGCAGACAGAGAGGAGCGGAGGATCGTCGATGTACTGCCAGCCCCGCTGTCCCGCAAGGCGTTTCATGGCCGGCGCTTCAAGTGCATAGTGGGTCGACTCGATGCAGGGGAGCGGGGCGGCCCGGGCGACCGAATGTTTCATCTCGGCCGAGAGGAACGCATCGGCCCCAATCTGTCGTGCTTCGGCCATGAGGGAGAGATCAAAACCGCTGCCGGCGACGACTGCAAGCCGCCGGCAGGATGCGAGGTTCCCCCAGACCCGCAGGTTCCCGCCCAGTCTTCGGGAGATTTCCGGAAGCGGAAGTTCGCAGGTGCCCACCGCGCCAAGCGACATCGGCTCGCATTCCGAAAGTCCGAGAAGTTCAGCAAGGGCATCGTTGACGCCGCCGGTCGCGTGATCGAAGTTCGTGTGCATCACGTACACGTTCAGGTTCCCGGCGAGGATCTCCCTCATCAGGGAGGCGGTGGGCCCGGTGAGGGCCGTAAGCGGTGTCCAGATCGGGGTGTGGTGGACGACGAGCATATCAGCGCCGGATGAGACTGCCTGCCGGACCACTGCCGGCGTGGCATCCAGGGCACAGCAGATCTTCTCGATCTCCGGTTTTCCCTCCACCACGAGCCCGATCCTGCCGGCATCGAACTCTTCGGCAAGGGCCGGAGGGGCAAGTGCTTCCATCACTTCTGCAAAGGCACGCAGGTGCATATACAGAAGTATCGCTGGTCGGGGATATATACCATTTATTACTTTGGGTAATAGCAGTGAGTTTTAATATTCATAAAATGGCATATCTGGTCATGCATAAGTCCATCGAACAGATCAACGAGCGCATCCGTGACGGCAGTGCCCGTGTTGTCACCGCAGAGGAGATGCCCGGCCTCGTTGACGAGTTGGGTGAGGAAGGCGCGCTTAAGGACGTCGATGTTGTTACCACCGGTACGTTTGGTGCGATGTGTTCATCCGGCGCGTTTTTGAATTTCGGGCATTCGGAACCGCCCATCCGGATGGAGCGGATCTGGCTCAACGATGTCGAGGCCTACGGAGGGCTCGCCGCGGTAGATACATATATCGGCGCGACCCAGCAGTCGGATACACTCGAAGAGCAGTACGGCGGCGCCCATGTACTCGAGGATCTTGTCTCGGGAAAATCCGTGGAGCTGCGGGCAACCTCCCGGGGCACCGACTGTTACCCGCGCAGGACCATTACAACTGAACTGCTCCTTGAAAACCTCAACCAGGCGATCATGTGCAACCCGCGGAACGCGTACCAGCGGTACAACGCGGCGACGAACACGACCGACCGGCTCCTGCATACCTACATGGGAACGCTCCTCCCGAATTCCGGTAACATCACCTACTCGGGAGCAGGCGTGTTAAACCCAATCTCAAACGACCCGAAACTCCGGCTGATAGGAAGCGGCGTCCCGATCTTTTTGTGCGGCGCGCAGGGCATGGTGGTCGGAGAAGGAACGCAGCACTCGCCGGGCGGCGGTTTCGGGACACTGATGGTTACGGGCAACCTCAAAGAGATGTCCTCCGAGTACCTCCGCGCCGCGACCATGACCGGCTACGGCGTTACCCTTTACGTGGGGCTCGGGGTGCCGCTGCCGGTGCTCGACCTCGACGTGGTCCGGGCAACGGCGGTCCGTGATAAGGATATCTCGGTTGACCTGATCGATTACGGCGTACCGAGCCGCAACCGGCCCCTGATCCGGAGCGTGACCTATGAAGAACTGCGATCGGGTGCTGTCGAGATCAACGGCGAACAGGTGCGAACCTCCTCGCTGTCAAGTTTCAGGAGGGCACGAAAGGTTGCCGAAGAACTCAAAGACTGGATCGGGAAAGGCGCCATGCAACTCGCACTGCCCACCCGGCCGATCGATGCGACAAAGAAAGTACACCCGATGCACGAGAGCAGGAAAGGCCCGCGCGTGATGGACATCATGGACCGGCAGGTCGTGAGTGTCGGGGAATCCGAGGAGATCCGAACGGCAGCACAGAAACTCCTCAAAGGGGAGACCAACCACCTGCCGGTCATTGGGAGCGATGGCAGGCTAGTGGGGATCGTGACCACGTTTGATGTCTCAAAGGCAGTTGCAAACCCGGGGAAGGCATGCACGGTAAGCGATATCATGAAAAAGAGAGTCGTAACGACCACGACCGATGAAGCAGTCGATATCGCGGTCCGGAAACTCGAACAGAATAACATCAGCGCATTGCCGGTAGTCGATAAGGATCGCCACGTGATCGGAATGCTCACCGCGATCAATCTCGGGAAACTCTTTGGCGGGAGGTGGCTGAAATGAAACTGCTCGTGAACTTTTCGCGGGGGAAAGGGAGCGCCCCGATCATCGCGCAGGCGGTAAAGGATACCGGAGTCCTCATCAATGTCGAACGGGCCATGATCGATTCATCGGAAGGTGAGGCACTTATCGAAGTGCCGGACGACCAGTGCCAGCTGATCCGGACAACCATGACCCGGCTCGGCGCAACTGTGCGACTGCTCGAACACGGGATCAACCTCAATACGAGCGAGTGCGTGGACTGCGGCGCCTGCATCTCGATCTGCCCCCGCGAGGTCTTCTCATTTGACCGTGAGTGGAAACTTGCGATCGCGGAAGACCGGTGCGTGCTCTGCGGCAAATGCGTGGATGCGTGCCCGCACAAAGCGCTGTCATTACCCCTATGATCCGCGAGCCGTTCCGGTTCCGCGAGACCTTTGCAGCAATCCTCGCAGAGACCCCCGCTCACGCGGCAGCAGCGAAGGAGGGCATGATCGCTGCCCGGCAGGTGCTCGAGGGCTATATCGCCCGCGACCCTTTTTTTGCAAGTACCTTTTCACCCTACGCGCCGGATACGGACGAGCCCCTGATCCTGCACATGGCCGCCACTGCCGCAGACGCCGGTGTCGGGCCCATGGCGACCGTTGCAGGCGCCATTGCCGCCGCCGGAATCGATGCCATGATCGGGGCGGGTGCCCGGTTCGGGGTGATCGATAACGGCGGGGATATCGCTCTTGTCAGCGACCGGGACGTCCGGGTCGGCGTGCATGCCGGGACCGCACCGATCTCAGACAAAATCGCCTTTGTCGTCCCGCCGCACAATACACCGTTTGGCATCTGCACATCGTCGGCGACGGTCGGCCCGTCCATCTCCTTTGGTATAGCAGACGCGGTTACGATCTTCGCACCCGACCCCCTGCTCGCCGACGCATGGGCAACCGCAGTCTGCAACCAGGTACGACCGGATGACAGGAGCATCATTGAGCAGCTCGATCCTGACAAGGTACAGGGAGTCTTCGCGATTATGGGAGAAATAGTCATAAAATGGGGCGTCGTCCCCCCCGTTGTCCCGGCCCGGGTGGACGAACAGCTGATAAGCGCGGGCGACCGGTTATAGCGTCGATTCGATATAGGTCTGGCTGTCGGCAACCGCACTGGCACCGGAGAATGTTTTCAGCGGGTCTTTTCCGTCAGTAACGATAATTGTCGGTATGCTGTTTTTTACGAGGAATACCCGGGTGAGCAATTCGATCTCATCAATCTCCACTCCCTCAACAAGCGATGAGGCAGGTTCGAGTTCGAGGCGCTCCCGTACCAGTTCGTCGGGCACGGTGCGGAAGAAATAATAGAATACCTGCCATGCGTTCAGGAGATCCGATACAAGGAGTTCGTTTCTCACCGGTCCGGGCAGGGTCTCCAGCCGGCGCATAAGCGCATCCTCATCCTCGCCGCTTTCATCGAGCAGGCAGTCCGCTATCCTGACCAGTTCGGAAAATGACGGCGCGGGATTTTCTGTATCCATGGGATAAGATTCGCGGGAAAGGACAAAAAGAGTGCCGTAGAGGCCGGTCAAAAATCATGTGGGCAATAAACTATAATCAGGCCGGGCGGGAATGATTACAGGTGAAAGAAGAGGACGCCGACTGGCTGATCTACCATATCATCGCGCAGAAGAGTACTGTTACTGCGGAAGAACTGGTACAAGAGAGCGGCCTTGACGCAGCAACGGTTGATGCGTCGCTCGTCCGGCTCGACCATAATCTCCTCATCAACCGAACCGGCGGAAAGATCCGGATTCTCTCTGTCGGGGAGTCACTCATAAAATGCCAGGCAAAATACGATAATGAGCTTCCGTACGTTATCGAAGATGGCGTGATAAAAGCAAGGAAGAAGTAACTATGACAGGAAAAGAAGTTGCAATACTCCGGATCGGGCACCGGCCCGAGCGTGACCAGCGGGTAACTACCCACGTCGCGTTGACCGGCCGGGCGCTCGGCGCTTCGGGCATGTATCTTGCCGCGAGCGATAAAGGCGTGGTCGAGAGCGTCGATGATGTGGCAGACCGGTGGGGCGGGAAATTTTTCTGCGAGGATAATGTCAAGTGGCGTGTCTGCATCAGGGACTGGAAGGCTGCCGGGGGGAAAGTTGTCCACCTCACGATGTACGGGATCAACCTGCCCGATATCATCAGCGAGATCCGGCCGTGCGAGAAACTTCTCGTGGTAGTCGGGGCGGAGAAAGTGCCCGGCGAGATGTACGGCCTTGCGGATTACAATGTTGCCGTGACCGGCCAGCCCCATTCGGAGATCTCAAGCCTCGCGCTCTTTTTGGATCACCTCTATGAAGGAACGGAGTTCTCCCATCCGTTCCCTGACGCGAAGATCCGGATCGTCCCATCAAAGGCCGGGAAGCAGACGGAGGAGTTGTGAGAGGCCGGGTCCTCGTTGCCGGGTTTTCCACGCGCCATGTGGCGCAGTCGGCGGCACAGGCCGGATACGAAGTCTGTGCGGTCGATCATTTCTGCGACCAGGATCTGTCCTGGTATACCCGGGACAGGATGAAGTTTGAAGATCTTACGGATCTTCCTGAGACCGTCGACCGGATGTGCCGCAAGTATTCTTTTGATTTTGTCGTCGCTACTTCGGGTGCCGAAGACCTGACGTTCCCGGTCCCGCTCTGCGGGACGCCCCGGGACAAGGTGGGCCGGTTCCTTGACAAACTGGATATGCAGCACTTTTTTGAGGGTCTGGGGGTTCCGGTTCCCCGCGTTGCGGCCGACGGGGAATACCCGGTGATGGCAAAGCCGCGCCGGGGTGCGGGTGGATGGCGTAACGCGGTGCTCCGCGATGCCGCAGAAGAGAAATCATGGGTGTCCCTGTACCCGGACATCCCCTACATCCGCCAGCAGGTGATTGACGGTATTCCTGCAAGCGTCTGCTGCGTGGCAAACGGCCACGCGGCCCGGGCGATTGCCGTAAACGAACAACTGCTCAGGGGAGACGGTGCATCCACGTTCGGGTTCTCCGGGTCGATCACGCCTTTTAACCATCCCCTGTGCGGCGAGATGATCGCCCTTGCCGAGAAGATCGCCGCAGCAAGCGGCTGTATGGGCACCATTGGCATCGATTTTGTGATCGGTCAGGATACACCGTATGTAATTGAAGTGAACCCCCGGTTCCAGGGAACGGTCGACACGGTGGAGATGGCATACGGGTGCAGCCTGTTCCAGTACCATGTCAATGCCTGCGCGGGGACGCTGCCGGAAGCGCCGAAGGTGCAGGAATATGCAGCGCGGCGTATCATTTTTGCCGAACGGGACACGACACTGGATGCAGACCTTAAAGATCTCGCACCGCTGGTGTCCGACATCCCGTGGCCGGGAACTTTTTTTGAAAAGGAACAGGCAGTTGTGAGTGTTTCCGGGACCGGGAAAACACGCGATGAGGCACTTTCTGCGCTGGATAAAAATATTAGCTCTGTCCGACAATATATTGCCTGATGGATCCTGTGGAAGAAGTGCTGAATGACCCGGCAATGCGAGCTTACATTCACCGGCTGATTGGTGACGAAGGCCTCAATCTTTTGGAAAAGTTCCCCAAAGAGGGCGAACACAGCGATGAGGATCTGGCTGCAAGTACCGGGATTAACCTAAACTCCGTGCGGCACACGCTCTATACACTGTATGAGAAACGGCTTGCCGAATATCACAGGATCAAGAACAACGAGACCGGCTGGCTCACGTATCTCTGGCAGCTCCGGATCGATCACATCCACGACGCCATCCGCGATGATATGGACGTGGTACTGGACAAACTCGAGCACCGGGTGCAGTTCGAAGAGGAGAACGATTTTTTCATCTGCAAGGACTGCCACGATATTTTCACCTTCGCGCAGGCCATGGGCGGCGACTTCAAGTGTCCGAACTGCGAGCAGCCGCTCTCTCATTTCGATAACGACATGCTCGTAAAGGCGCTCCGTGAGCGTATCGACGCCATGAAAAAAGCGCTCGGCCATGCCTGAAACACGGGAACGCTGCATCGAGCTCTTAAAAAATGCCGGGTGCAGCCCGAAGGTGATCGCCCATTGCGAGGCGGTCTGTGACTGTGCGATGGAGTACGCACGAAAGTGCGATCGTGCCGACCAGGAACTCGTCATGACGGGAGCGCTACTCCACGATATCGGACGGGGGGTCACGCACGGGATCGACCATGCCCAGAAGGGTGCGGATCTCCTGCGCGAGATGGGATTTCCCGAGAACGTTGCGCGGATCGTGGAGTGTCACACCGGGGCTGGGATGACCACAGACGAATGCGTGGCCCTCGGGCTTGACCCCCGGGACTGCATGCCGCAGACGATCGAAGAAAAGATCGTCACCCATGCGGATAACCTGATTGCCGGTACAAAACGGGTGACGATCGAGGAAAGCCTCGCGTCGGCAAAAAGCCTGCCAAAAAAGATCCGGAAACGGATACGCCGGCTTTCAGACGAAGTCGAAGAGCTTACGCAGTAAGCAAAAAAGGACGTTTTTTATTTTATATGATGACCTGCCGCACCTGCGGGAGGGCGCGGATCTCGTCTACCACACCGGCGGGCAGCGGGTCTTCCATGATGATGACCAGTTTCGGGTCTTCGGAGAACTGGGGGTCGGTGACAAAGATCTGCCGTATTGCAAGCGAATGGTTGGAGAGCACCCTGACTGCCGCCCCTACGATGCCTTTCTCGTTTGCGTCTTTTGGCATGACGGTGATGACCGAGAGCCCGAGCGACTCTGCCACCCGGCTCAGGTCAGGGGTTGAGCGCATGTTTAAGAAGATCCCGCGCAGGAACGGGCGTTCAAGGATGCGCCGGGCGGTGGCATCCACGACGCGGCGGTCCGAACCGATCGCCTTTGCAATGGCGGTTGCCGGGATATCGATGCCGTTACTGCAGATCTTCCCGTCTGTGTTGACCCCGAAACCGTTTTCGAGGAGGAACCGCACCACGCGACCCTGCGATGGCGAGTCGGCAAATTCGTGGATGATATCAGACCACATACACGCACCGGGTAAAACGTATGAAAATATACATGTATGCTTCCGGCATGTCATCAGCGTCTATAAAAAAAGAGTCCGGGGGTGCCGGGAAAGAACGTCTGGGCCATGCAGGTCAGATGAGGCCGGTCCATCCCGGGCCGGGCGGGTGCCCGGGTACCGGCCGGATCGGTCACGGGCCCGATGTTCTGACGTGGCCTGCCTGAAATATGCCATAACATTCTTTTAGATAGACAACCTCTTTGTTATGGCACAAAAGCGAGGTAAGCCGGGGTTCCGGTGTCCGCTTGTGCAATTCTATTCGGGCGAGGGTAGCCAAGCCAGGTCAAAGGCGCTAGGTTGAGGGCCTAGTCTCGTAGGAGTTCTTGGGTTCGAATCCCATCCCTCGCACTTTTTCTGTGGGTTATAGGCATCTCATTTTTGCAACCCATCACTTTTGATGTTGTTTGCGATATCACTTGCCGCAAAAACAGATCATGGGCTCGCGTGGGTTGTGAGAGATTCTATTTCACGTTTAAAAAATTTCTAACCGTATCCCGGTTTAGGATCCACACTCGGAATCGGTTGTCGATTTTCATAACTACCCACGAGACTGCAAGGGTAGTAAATACGACTAGGAGATAATAAATCAAATCGCCCAAAAATATATTGCCAAAAGTTAATGTTAGAATTGGAACTCTGAGTTGTTCGTGAAAATTTTCCCCTAAATAAAAAATAACGAGAGTATGGAAAAGAAATACATAATAACTGATATCCGAGAGTTCTCTGATTATAGGGGAGTTATTTACAGTTTTCGGATACAAACTGGCTTGAACGAGATAGATTCCAAGGCAGAACTCAAAAGCGTTGCAAAGCGGGAACCACCGCCAGAACAAATTAATTGGTACGATGTTATAGGTTAGAATAAAATACCGTAATCCCCAGCTCATAAAACAGAATCCAACAAGGGCAGCCATACCATATCTCCTGATGATCTTTGAAAACAAAGGAAAGAGGAGGTAAAGGGATACGATGGTGGCGATAAACCAGCCCATATTGTTGATATTCCCACTACCCTGACCTAGAACAACAAAAAATCCTGTAAATTCGAAAAGTAGGCTGGGAATGCTAATCTGCCAGAGCTTTGGAAAAGCAATAAGGCCAAAAATGAGACTCATCCAGAACGCAGGGTAAATTCGGATAAAACGCCGGAAGAGGAATTGCAGATACCCATGCAGTTTTTCAAGGCCTTGGTAGTTATATTCGAGAACAGCCCCGCTGACAATGATCATACCATAGACGGCATATCCCTCAAGCCCTGCACTATAGATATTGAATGGACCCATTCCATCCGGGAAGATAAGTTTGTTGAACCAATCAATATCCATAAACTCGCAATGGACATAAAATATTATAGCGACGCACAAGATACGAACAACATCAAAAAAGAGGATCCTTTCCCTTTTTTTAGAGGGCTCCTCAACTTTCTGCGGTTTCCGTCGCTTCATTTGCAAATGTAAGTGGAAATTTTGAATTTTTATAGGTTCTTATTTTAAATTAATATTTAAACCCGTAATTTTTTTGCTCAATTTGTGATCTAAATATTCGCGTTGCATTTTTCGTGGATATTTTTATCGCGTTTGATTCTCCATCGCGTCCCCCAATTTATCCCCAGCTTTTCCGCATCCCATTGCCGTATTCGTCACGGACATTTTATAAAAAGTTTACAAATGCTGGTGACAATTCCAGAAAATGCTCACCAACATTACTGGACTTTCCAAAAAAAGTTCAACAAGGTTATCCAACTTTTACAAAAAAGTCCGGTAAGGTTTCCGGACTTTTCCAAAAAAGTTCACCAGAGTTACCGGTCTTTTCAAAAAATGATTGGATCACGAGCGTGGAATTCCGGAAAATAACCGGCTTTGTCCGGGTCTGACGGGGAGGGGGTACCCCCATCAGGCCCGGTACATGGGTGGGGGTGATCCCCACCCATCCTAATCCGGGCTCAATTCGGCCTCCGATTACCCATCCCTCGCCCAAAAAGAAGCCCGTATCGGGCTCCGATCTAAAATAACCCCAAATAAGCCTTATTTTGCCAAACGGACGAAATAAAACGTTCACGCATTCGCGTTTTGAGGCCCGATCCATGGCCCGGATGGGTTTTCTGTTGATGGTGAAAATGACCGCTGCCAGAACGCGAATATGGCCCGCCAAAAGGCATTATATGGGGCTCAATTCTGGCGTATTTTGACAGATAAAAAGATATGCGGCGTCCGATTTTTACCACCCCCAATCGGACGAGTTTACGGGCTTTTTTTTATATGCAAAATGAGTCTGGATGGCGTTTCGCACAGGTTAAATAGTATGCCCGTCCCACGTACTGACTGACCAGTCAATTTACGTAAAAACAAGGTGTTCCTGTGCTCTACCGTACCGTTCCAAAAACCGGCGACCGGCTCTCCATCCTCGGATTCGGGTGCATGCGTTTTCCCGCAAAGAAGCGAGGCATCGATGAAGAGCGGACAATACAGCAGATCCGCCACGCGATCGATGCCGGTGTCAATTATTTTGACACGGCCCCCGCCTACCATTTCGGCAAGAGCGAACAGATCCTGGGAAAAGCACTCCTTGATGGCTACCGGGAAAAAGTGCGGATCGCAACCAAGCTCCCGCACTGGGAAGTCCGCACTGCAAGTGACATGGACCGGATCCTCTCCCGGCAGCTCGTAACGTTACAGACCGATCACATCGACTACTACCTGCTCCACAGCATGGGTAAAGAGATCTGGGAGAAACTGGAAAAACTCGGTGTGCTCGCGTTCCTTGACCGCGCAAAACGCGAGGGGAAGATCAAAAACGCCGGGTTCTCGTTCCACGGCACTCTTGCGGCGTTCAAGGAGATTGTCGATGCGTACGACTGGCAGTTCTGCCAGATCCAGTACAATTTCCTTGACGAGAACAACCAGGCCGGAACCGAAGGCCTCAGGTATGCGGCAGGAAAAAACCTCGCCGTGATGGTCATGGAACCGCTGCGGGGCGGGAACCTTGCCGGGCCGGTGCCGGAGGAGATACAGAAGATCTGGGACGAGTCGCCGGTGAAACGGTCGGCTGCCGAGTGGGGGCTCCGCTGGGTCTGGGACCACCCGGAGGTGACCGTTGTCCTCTCGGGCATGAATGACGAGGCCCACATCGATGAGAACATCCGGGTCGCCGGCTCCGCGCTCCCGCAGTCGCTTACGCCCGACGACCGTGACCGTATCGGCCGGGTCAGAGACACGTACCTCCGGCTCATGAAGGTCGGCTGCACCGGGTGCGGGTACTGCATGCCCTGTCCCTTCGGGGTCGATATCCCCGGCTGTTTCTCGCTCTACAACGCCCACCACCTCTTCCCGAAGGACCGGAGCGCAAAGTTCCACTATTTCGGGAGGCACGGCGGCCTCATCGGCGATGTCTCGTATGCCGGGCTCTGCCAGCAGTGCGGGAAATGCGCGAAGGCCTGCCCCCAGCACCTGCCGATCCCGCAGCTCATGAAGGATGTGAAAGCCGATATGGAAGGCGGGATGCGTATCGCTGTGCCGGTGCTCAAAGGAGGCCTGTGGTGCATGAACACGGCAGCAAAAGTCCGCGCCCTCTTTTCAAGGGAAAGGGGCCATGACTGACGCGGCTCCCCAGAATGCGCTCGTCCGCCCGATCCCGCTCGGCCACGCAAACGCGTTTCTTATCCGGGGCAGCCGACCGATCCTTGTCGACACGGGCCTCCCGGGGAACGCCCCGAAGATCCTTGCCGCCCTGCAGGAAGAGGGATACAAGCCCTGGGATCTTGCACTCATCATCATCACGCACGTTCACACCGATCATTTCGGGAGCGTTGCCGCCCTTGCCGGGGCGACCGGCGCACCGGTGCTTGCCAGTGCCACAGAGGCTGATGCCCTTTCCCGCGGGGAGAGCCTCCCGGCGGTGCCGGCTTCGTTTATGGGGAAGGTCATGCGCCTTATGATCGGGAAACATGCCCCGGCCCCGGATCTCGCGATAAAACCGGTGATCCGGGTCGATGCCCCGTACCGGCTCGATACGTTCGGGACCGATGGCGAGGTTGTCCCGACCCCGGGCCATACCCGGGGATCGCTCTCGGTGCAGCTGGCAACCGGCGAGGTTATCATCGGCGACCTTGTGATGGGGATGTTCCCGGCACACAAACCCCGGCTCCCGGTCTTTGCCGAGGACACGGGAACGGTAAAAACGAGCATCCGCACGATCCTTGACCGGAAACCATCAATCATCTACACTGGCCACGGCGGGCCGTTTACCTGCGATCAGCTGGAGGCCCTGCTGTGAGCAGCGTAGAGGCACCCGACAAACGGGACGCGATCCTCAAAACCGCACTTGCGCTCTTTACCGAACGGGGGTTCTACGGCACGCCGACTGCGATGATCTCCCGGGAGGCAGGGGTCGCAACCGGTACGCTCTTTTTTTATTTCAAAACAAAAGAGGAACTGATCGATACCCTCTACCGGCAGATCAAGAGCCTGGCTGCCGCTGCGCTGCGCGAAGGGGTCGACCGGGAGCCGACTGTCAAGGAGAAGATCCGTAAAGTCGGGAAGAATGCGCTCGCGTGGGCGATCATCCACCCGGACGAGTTCCGGTTCATGGAACAGTTTGCCCATTCCCCCTTTGTCTCCACGACCGCCCATGAGGAGGGTATGTCACACTTCCTCTTTTTAGAAGAACTGGTAAGAGACGGGGTACGGGAAGGGACCCTCAGGGAGTGCGACACCTGGCTTCTCTGTTCGGTGCTCGCCTCGTCGCTCTCCGGACTTACGGCCCGGATCATGGAATCCCCGGATCCTGGAGAGCGGGAGATCCTTGCCCGGCAGGGACTGTTATTTATCTGGAACGGTATCGCGGCACACCCGGACGGAGCGTCCGGTGAGAGAACACACATAAATGACGACAAAGAAAAGGAGCAGATGACTATGGAACAGGAAGGATCCGGAGGAAACAGATGAGCGAAAACGTCATTGAGGCCGAAGGCCTCACGAAAGTGTACGGTGACCTGACGGCTGTCAACCACGTGAGCCTGTCGGTGGAGAAAGGGGCGCTCTACGGCCTGCTGGGCCCAAACGGCTCCGGTAAGTCGACGATGATAAAAATGCTGACCGGCCAGATACGGCCGACTGCGGGCGCGGCAACGGTCCTTGGGATCGATGTGCAGAAAGAGCCGGTCCATGTCCGGGAACGTGTCGGGATCATCCCCGAACAGGAGACGCCTCCGAGTTTTCTTACGGCCTCGGAGTACCTGCAGTTCGTGGGTGCGATCCGGAAGATCCCCGATATCGATGAGCGGGCCGCATGGTGGTTTGACTTCCTCGATTTTGCCGACAAAAAAGACGTGCTCTGCAAGGACCTCTCCAGAGGCACCAGGCAGAAACTGATGTTTGCGCAGGCCTTCGTCCACAAGCCGGAACTTGCCCTGATCGACGAACCGCTCATCAATTTCGACCCGATCATGCAGCACCTTGTCAAGGACTACCTCAGGGATTACGTCAAAGCCGGAAACACGATCTTCCTCTCGACCCATATCCTCGAAGTCGCCGAGGAGATTTGCTCGGGGTTTGCGATCCTGCACAAGGGAAACATCCTCCATGCCGGGCCCGTCGCCAATCTTACGGCCGAGCACCGGCACCTTGACGAATTCTTCCTTTCGCTCGTGAAGAGTGGCAGCCATGTTTGATCTTTTCATTGCGATGGTAAAGGAAGAATGGCGGGTCCATTCGACGATGTTCGGGAGCCTCTCCTTTGCGCTCTTTCCGATCCTCATCTTCTGGATCGCATTCATGGGCTCGTTTCTTCTGCCGCTCATGCGCCAGGCGCTGCCGGCCGGGGAACTCTCGCTCATCCTCCATGCGAACTACATGATGCTCGGCTTCATGGTTGGGGCGTTCGGCCTCCTTGGCACCGAAGTGATGAACCGTCGGTTCGGGCAGGCGAGCCTGCTCTCCTATTCCGCACGGAGCCTGCCGCTCTCCGAACGGTTCATCTTTGCAAATTTTGTCGTCAAGGACACGCTCTACTACTTTGTCCTCTGGGTGCTCCCACTCGCGCTCGGCTTCCTGCTCGCCTCACCCTTTATCGGCGTCCCGGTCACCCTGCCACTGCTCCTTGCGCTCACGCTCACGCTCTCATTCCTGTCCGGACTCTGCGCAGTCTTTTTCCTCTCCTCGGTCTATTCGCGCTCGAAACCTGCGCTCGCGGCGGTCCTCGTCATCCTTGCTGTGGCAGCCGGGGCACTTGCCCTGATTACCGGGCAGAACCCGGCCCGGTTCTATCCTCCGCTGCACCTGTTCCTTGCATTCTCATGGACCGGCCTTGTCCTCTCCTGTGCAGCCATTGCCTTCCTTTTCTGCGTTTCTATCTGGCTCTTCTCTCCCGAATCCTCCGATGCAACGAAACATCACAGGAGCCTGCTTGTGCCGCTCGCAAAAAAACTCTCGATCTTTCCGAGTCCGCCCCTTGCAGCAAAGGATCTTATTGACATGTACCGAAGCGGCGGCATGATCGGCCAGATCCTTTTCTCATTCCTGATACCGCTGATCGTGATCTGGTTCTTCCTTTCGCTCCTCTCAGGATACCTGCCCGCCTACGGCGTGCTCCTTGAGTTTGCTCTTGTTACCGGCGTGATCGCCTCGACCATGTACACATGGATCACGATGTTTGACACGTTCGGGGCCTATGCCTGCCTGCCGGTCAGCGTCCGCACCCTCATTAAAAGCAAGATCGTGAGTTTTTCCGTCCTCCAGATCATCCCGGCGATCTTCATTGCGGCAGTCGCTGTGCTCTCCGGGCAGGCCGTCTACCTTGTACCGGCGGTCGTGCTCTGCCTCTCGGTCTCGTTCTACAGCCTCGGGATCACGGTCTGGCTGACCGGCCTCTCGCCGAGCGTGCTTGTGTACGATGTCAGGGTCATGGTTACGTACCTTGCCCTGACCGGGGTTGCACTTATCGTCCTCTCCGCGGTCGCATTTGCCGCACCATTTGCCGCTCTCGGTGCAGTTCTCCTCCTGATCCCTGCGGTCTTTTTTGCCCGGCTCGGCTTTGCGAAATGGGAGAGCCGCGAGCAGCCGGGGTTCTGATCCCCCTTTTTTGGCAGCAGGCATATTCTCCCAGGGAAAAGGGAATCTTTGTATGATCTGCCGACAGATACCAGCACAATGACGTTTCCCGCGACCCTGTCACGCACCGAGCGCATCCTGCTCTGCCTTGCCCTTGTTGTGGTCATTATCCTTGGCATCAAAACGGCCGGGTCGATCATTACGATTGTCCTTGTCGCGCTGATCCTCACGCTTCTTCTCTACCCGGCAACCCGCTGGCTGCGCACAAAAGGCCTCCCGGTACCCGCCGCCGTCGGTGTCGTGACGGTCATCGCTGCGCTGTGTATCGCCCTGATTGTGGTCCTGACCATCTCTTCGTTTAATATGATCATCGCCGACATGCCGCAGTACCAGGACGACCTTGCGTTACGGCTCGGGGACATCACCGCGTTCCTCGGCGCTCACGGTTTTAGCTCCGGACAATTCTTCCCTGCCACGCCGGACCTCGGGAACATTATCCCGGCCCTGCTCTCGTCGCTCCTGAACCTCGGCGGGGCACTGATGGACATCTTTTTTATCGCCGTGACGACGTTTTTCATGCTGCTTGAAGCACCACGGCTGATTGAGAGAGTGGAATTGATGCTGCACGGCGAGCCTGAAAAACTCCATCAGCTCTCCCGGATGAGCGGCTTTGTGATCGATTTCATTGTTGTCCGCACCGAGACCAATCTCGTCCACGGCCTGCTCTTTGGAGGGATTCTCGCCATCATGGGCGTGCATGCTGCGATCCTCTGGGGTATCCTGACTTTCATCCTCGGCTACATCCCGTACTTCGGCCTTGTCATCGCGGCGATACCCGCCATCTTCTTTGCCTGGCTCCAGTTCGGGATCTGGGGGGCGGTCGCGGTGATCGTGCTTGTCTGCGTCCTCAACCTGATCGTGGAGAACCCGGTCTTTTCCTGGCTTGCGGCACGCAAATTCGAGATACCGGCTCTTGTTGTCATCCTCTCGGTTATTTTCTGGGGCTGGTTACTCGGGCTTACCGGTATGCTCTTTGCCGTTCCCTTTACGCTGATGCTCATGACCCTCTTCCAGTTCAGCGATGAACTCCGCTGGATCAACACACTAATGGGAGTCGGGAGCCTGTCTGGGGAGAGCGGGACCGGTGCAGATCCGGGGCCGGCCAGGGAGCCTTGAATCCGACGCAGGTGACTGTTGCAGGGTTTTGGTGGATTTACTAAAAAAACGAAGAGTCGATAATTTTTTGGGAACCGGCTCACAATACCGGGTATGCTATCCCGGGAAGAACAACAGGAATATACCGATTTTATTGAAAACCAGTTGCAGGACTTTTCCCTCGTCACAAAAATACAGAAAAAAATCAGGAACCTGTTTATCAGCCGTTCGAAGATGAACGAGCTCCGCGGACGTTTTATCCAGAAGACGAAACCGGTTTTTGCAGACTACATACAAAAATCCGGAAATGACGATTTTATGACAGACCTGCAGATCCGGTATTTTGAGAGACGGATCCAGACGCTTCCCCGGGACACACTGCTCCGGTTATACGATGAATATGATAAGATCAACAGGGTCAGATCAGATGCAGTCAGGGAAAAACTGCTGAACTATTTTTACCATTCCCTTAACCTGTCGTACAGCATGAACGGCTGGTTCCTCAAACTCTATGCAGAGGAATTAAAAAAGAAACGGTGAACCGGGATCTTTCTCAGTGGATATTTCGATTTGTACAATCGGGAACCGGGAACAGTCCTCACAATTTTCCAGGAACTGCTGGCGGAAATAAAACTATCTTTCGCATATTTTTTCTGACCCGTCTGAATTTTTGAGTGATTTAAGAGTCACAGACAATTTTATTAATCGCAGGGTTAAGAAATTAGGGAATACGAAGAATGTTTCGTTCCTTTTTTCGTGGGAGGTTAACGATGAAAAAATTAACAAAACTGGTTATTCTTGCAACCGTTTTTCTGGCAGTGTGTGTTCCGTTTGTATCAGCATGGAATGTTGACAGTTACACGATTGCCCCGTCCGGATCATTGGCCCAGAATACACCGGTAAAAGTTTCATTCACGGTCGAATTCCCGGCAAACACATCTGAGGCAACATTCCCTTCTGGTAGCGATCTTGTAATGACCACTGATCTGGTGAATCCGACATGGTCATACACGATTACGACGAGTGATGGCGGGTCGGCCGTGACACCGGGTTTCTATAATCAGACGCTTGATTTGAGCGGCATCATATTGTCATACCAGGGACATGGCAGCGAAGTGATGAGTGTCACATTAACGGGAAAAACTCCTGTGGTGAATACAACCTCTTCAAAGACCATGCTGAACGCGTATGAAGTTGATAAAACAGGAATGGTTGTCACAGGTTCTCAGGTTACCAAGACCGCTGTCATATCAGATTCCCTTCAGGCACCCGCTGCAACTACCACTACAACATCCACCACAACAAATTCGAAAATGAACCAACCAAACGGGATATTGGATCAGATTATCGGGATGTTCAAGAGTCTTTTTGGAATCCAGTCATAACTTTTTTTATTTAGGGTCATCGGATGCAGTAATGGAATAATATTCTAATCCATCTGCATCTTTTTCCGATTCGGGCAGTGTTGCCATAGAACGGACAAAAAAATAACTCAAAATCAGCAAAAAAAGGCTAAAATATTGAATATTTTTAATGCAAGCCTAAGGCGAGCACCGAGACATTATGTTCGATTCTACAATTTTCTCCAACTTTTTAGAAAATTCGTGGAATTATGCCTTTACTGAGAAGTAATTAGTCATTCCTCTTTAAAAATTCGTTCGTTCCTGTTAACCGTTCAAAAGTGGCGCGCGGATTTTGGTCGAAGATAGTATTGATTTTGGGGGTCACGCTCAACGGGGCCCAGGCCCCTTGCCGCGTGGGCTTCCCCACCATTTCTGAAAATCGTAAAAAATCAAAAACGCCGCTGTTATATGAAGATATCAAGAAATTTTTAACGCATGGATAAAAGCGACTTTTCTGCTATTGAACGAGAATTGCGATACCAGGAGTTCATGATTCGTTATCTCCAAGAGGAGCAGAAAAAAAGATGGGAAGAATTGCATGAAATCGAAAGAAAAATGTCAGAATTGGATATAATTAGAGAGAATCTGGAACAATTGAAAAACGATCCAAGATTCAAGAAACTGGTGGAACTCGCTGAAAAGGAGAAGTACAAGACAAGCCGGTCCGCGGAGCAGGTGCGAGTGCGCCGAAGGTGCACGAAGCGTGCGAAGCGGGGCGGCGATCCTCCCTCAACCAAACAGGAGAGATGAAGACGCTCGGTCATGTTCACTCGTCCTCGCTGAGGCTCCGGCTCGCTTCACATCACCTCGCTGCTTTTTGAAGTTACCCTGTTGGTAGGATGACGCCCCCGGCTCGTCACTCCGTTCCAGCGCCGGCGGCTGCTCGGCTCGCTCCTCACACCATGCTTCGCATCGTGTTCGTCGCTGTTGATCGGGCATATGCGTAACGTTCGGTGACTCGTTCGCGCGACGCATCAGGGGCTCGGACTCACCGCTGATGCGGCTCGT
>Ga0181529_10000202_pt1 | contig 87396 bp, 72 predicted proteins | sample PEATcosm2014_Bin_36_FD_119763 | JGI IMG/M metagenome (GOLD analysis project Ga0181529, IMG submission 119763) | Peatland microbial communities from MTU Mesocosm Facility, Houghton, MI, USA - PEATcosm2014_Bin10_30_metaG | ecosystem: Environmental > Terrestrial > Soil > Wetlands > Peat | place...
AAACATCAGCGTCTGGTTGACCGTGTCAGGAAAGAAATTTTGCCCCATAGGGAAAAACTAAAACAAAATCTGCCACCCGCGCTGTTGCCGCCGTCACCTAATCTATGCCCGACACACTCCTAGTGCTGACGGCCAAGATTCCCCGCAAGGGCATCAGCGATTACAAGCTCTACTTTGTGAACGCCAGCCTGCTGGATCGCACCACGCTTTCCGCCATTGCCACCAGCGCCGACGCGCGTACCCAGCGCGAGCTGCAGGCCGAGCAACTGGCTACCCAGCTCCTGGAGCCGCTCGAGACCGTCGGCGATCACGTGATTGTGATGGGCGGGCTCAACAGCTTTGAGTTCTCCGATGGCTACGTGGACACCACCGGCATTCTGGCCGGCAACGAGGCGGCCAGCGGCACGGTCTGGCTCTACGACTCCACCTATAACGCCGTAACGCTGGTGAACTCCACCACCACGGCAACCAACGTTACCGCTGCCGCCGCCAATCCCGCCGCCAGCAGGTACACCTTTGTGGAAAGCGGATCGGCCGAGCAGCTGGACCACATGCTCTACACCAGCGAGATGGGCTTGCTCTTCTCGCTCGACTACGCCCGCGTGGGTGCGGACTTTCCGGTGAGCGCCACCTACGACACCTCCACCGTTGCCCGCGCCACATCGCACGACGGTCTGGTGGCCTACTTCACCGTGCCCTATCCCACCACCACTACGGTTACCAGCACGCCCAATCCTTCCTTCTACGATCAGACCGTGACCTTCACGGCCAAGGTGGTGGTCACAGGCGACACCACCGGCGCGGCGGGAACTCTGGACGGCACGGTGACCTTCAGCGACTCGGTGAGCGGTGCGACGATTGGCACGGCAACGCTCGCGAGCGGTGTGGCTACCTTCACCTACAGCGCGCTCAGCGTCGGCACACACACCATCACCGCAGCCTACTACGGCGGCAGCGAGACGGGTCTCGGCTATCAGTCGTCTTCCGCTACGATGTCGCAGGTCGTGAACAAGGACATCTCGGCGGCAGTGGTGGTGAGTTCGCAGAACCCTAGCTACTTGGGCCAGCCTGTCACCTTTACGGCAACCGTGACTGCGCCCTACAACACGCCCACCGGTACAGCGATCTTCTACGATGGCGTCACATCGCTGGGCTCGGGTACGCTGGATGCAAGCGGCGTGACCACGCTGACCATCAGTACGCTGGCCATCGGCACCCACCCGATCACCGCCGCTTATGGCGGCGACACAAACAACACCACCGCCACGTCTCCGATTCTGAAGCAGGTGGTCAACACCAACACCACCACGCTGGCCGTGGTCAGCTCCGCGTCCACCATCTATGAGGGCAAGAGCGTCACCTTTACGGTCACGGCGGTGGGCGCATCGGGCGTGCCTTCAGGCTCCATCTCGATTCTTGTAGATGGCGTGACTACGCTGGCCGGCACGCTTACGGTAGGTATAAACTCCAGCACCGCATCGGTTGCCACCAGCGTGCTCACCGTGGGCACACACCTGATCACAGCGCACTACGGCGGCGACGGAACCCACGCCGCGGCTGATTCACCGGCGATCCAGCAGGTCGTTCTGCCCACCTACGCAACCACTTCCACGTTGGTGTGTACGCCGCTGATCGCGCAGATCGGCACATCGATTGGCTGCACGGATTCCATTGCGGCCTCCACTGGCCAGCCCACCGGAGTCATCACCTACTACGACGGCACTACGGCTCTGGGCACGGCTACGGTTACCGCCGGTTCGGCCAGCTTTGCGCTCACCGGCCTGGCCGTGGGCGCGCACACCATCACCGCAGTGTTTGCCGAGAACGATCCCTATCTGGCCGGGACTTCGAATGCGCAGACCGTGATCATCGTCTCTGACTTTGCGCTGAGCATTACGCCTACTTCCACCACGCTCTACACGGGCGAGGCTGCCAGCTACACCATCACCGTGACGCCCGGAACCGGTTTCACGCTGGACGTGGCCCTGGCCTGCACGGGCGCACCCACCAATAGTACTTGTACCATTACGCCCACCACCGTTACGGGCGGCTCCGGCCAGGCCATCATGGTGATCCAGACCAATGCGCCCGCGCAGACCGCGCGCCTGGAGCGTGGCGGCGGAGCGCTGCTGGCCGGGTTGCTGGTCTTCCTGCTGCCCCGGCGCTGGCGCAAACGCGGCGCGTGGCTGCCGGTACTGTTGCTGGGCCTCACCCTGGGCACAGTTACTGGCTGCGGAGGCGCCGGCACCCTCACGGGCGGAACTCCCGCGGGAACTTCCACCATCACCGTGACCGGCACGTCGAGCATCTCGACGCTCAACATCACGGAGACTACTACGACGACACTGAATGTGAAGTCGATGTTTTAGGAACCAGGAACCAGGGAACAAGGGATCAAGAACGAGGTGGTATTGTCCTGGAAGCGCGCAATCGAATAGGCAGTGCACAACACGGCAAGCAGCAATACAACGCTGTCATCCTGAGCGAACTGGGCCCCGGGCGCGAAGCGCGTCTGCCGTACCGCAGGTGCTGTTGGTGAGTCGAAGGATCTGCTGTTGTTCTTCGGGGAACTTCCTGCCCCAGCAATTAGGCTTGTAGTGCGTGTGCTGCATGCAATGCCCTGGGGTGAGTCGAAGGATCTGCAGCTGTCTTTCGGCGAACTTCTGATTCAACCCATTGGGGACTGAGGACGAAATGGAGACTACAAGATTGAAGAATGGAACCAAGATTGTGAGGTGGCTGTTGATGATAGCGGCATTCTGCGCCGTGTTGGCTGGTAGCGCCCATGCGCAAACCGCGCCCGATGGGCGGGGCGGCGCGGCCTCGCTGTGGGCAGGCGTGGAGTACAGCAGCTTCCAGGCCGGCTTTCCCAGCGACAGCACCGTGCGGCTGGCTGGCGTGGGCGGATTCGCAACCTACAACCTGAATCGCCACTATGCGCTGGAGATGCATGCGCGCTTCCTCAACCTGAACATTTGGTATGGCGAGACCGAGCAGGACTACCTGGCCGGCCCGCGCTACACCTTTCTGCGCGGTGAAAAGCTGCGCCCTTTTGCCATGTTTCAGGTGGGCTTGGTGAAGATCCAGTACCCCTTCCAGATGGGTACCGGTACCAGCTTTGCCATGGCCCCCGGCGGCGGCCTGGAGTACCGCCTGGCCCGCAAATGGAGCGTCCGCGGAAGCTACGAACTGCAGATGCTGACCAACTCGCCGGACTTTACCAACGAACCCCAGTTCGGCATCCGGCCGAGCGGGGCGTCGGTGGGGATCTCGTATAGGGTGTTCAGCGGGAAGTAGGGAAGTGCCACGGAGCTGGCGGAATTATAGATCTGGCAATTCAACAGTGGCATCTCATTCCCACCCATTCCCGCAAAAGACGCGGGAATGGATGGGGCACACGAACAGTATTTAGTTGCCGGATCTATAGCGGAGCTGGCTTGCTGGCGAGGAGGCTATCGACTTTGCAAGTTGGCCGCGCCTTTGGCGCTTGTTGGTGAGTCAGCAAGTCGGCGGGCTGCTCGGCGCAAATGAAGCGCCCCGGCCGGGGCGCTACGAGAATAGCCCAAGGTGCAGTCCGCGCCAGCGGACGGAACCCTGGGAAGCGGGCGCATAGACCGCACGCGCCCCGTAGGGACGCACGAACCGCCACCTCGCACCTCGCTTGAAGATTGCCCCACTCTCGTCGGCTCCTGCATTTGCGGCCAAGTTGGGCTGCAGAACAACCCCACCCCGAGCACAACGGAAAGGCGCGAAGCGCAGTGGCCGCACCGCAGGTGCCTAGACTTCGTCCTTGCCGGGGCGGAGCATCAGATCGCGAATGGCTTCGCGGGGGTCCTTGCCCTCGTGCAGAATCTTGTCCATCTGCTCGGTGATGGGCATCTCGATTTCGTGCTTGCGCGCTAAGCCCAGCGCAGCCTCGCAGGTGAGCACGCCTTCTGCCACCTTGCCGCCCAGGCTCTCCAAAATCTCCGGCAGCTTGCGGCCCTGGCCCAGGGCATGGCCCACGGTGCGATTGCGGCTGAGAGAGCCGGTGCAGGTAAGCACCAGGTCGCCCACGCCGGAGAGCCCGGCCAGCGTCTCTCTGCGGCCTCCGCAGGCAATGGCCAGGCGGGTAATCTCCGCAATGCCGCGGGTGATGAGCGCCGCCGCGGAGTTGTAGCCCAGGCCCATGCCGCTGGCCGCGCCGGCGGCAATCGCAATCACATTCTTCAGCGCTCCGCCCAACTCCACGCCCACCACGTCGGTTGAGGTATAGAGGCGCAGGCTCTCGCTCGAAAACTCGCGCTGCACGCGGGAGCACACGGAGCGGCGGCTGAAGGCAACGGTGACCGCTGTGGGCTGGCCCTGGGCCACTTCCAGAGCAAAGCTGGGGCCGCTAAAGGCGCCTACGGGCAGCTCAAGGCCTGTCTCGGCCAGGGTCTGCGCAATCACTTCCGTCATGCGCAGATGGGTACGTCGCTCCACGCCCTTGGTGGCGCTCACAATGGTCTGCCCCGCGTGGAAGTGCGGGCGCAGGCGGGTGATGGTGGCGCGCAAAAACTCCGACGGAATCACGGAGACCACCATTTCGGCTTCAGCCACCACGGCGTCGTTGGCGGTGACGGTAATCTCTGCCGGCAGCTTGAAGCCCGGCAAAAACAGGGTGTTCTCGCCAGCGGCAGTAATCACATCTGCTTCCTGCTGGCTGTGCGACCACAGATGGATCTGGTGGCCGCCATGACGATGTAGCGCCAGGGCAATCGCGGTTCCCCATGCGCCGGAACCAAGCACGGCAATACGGCTCATGCGATTTTCTTCCGTCCTAAACGAGATTCGGTGCCGGCCAGAAGCCGGCGGATGTTCTGGTGATGTTTGACGACGATCAACCCCGCCAAGAAGAACTGTGCGGCAATGAACAGTGGAGGCTTGGGCCCCGCCACCAGCAGCCAGGCAAAGAACGGAAAGCTGAGCGCACCCAAGATGGATGCCAGGGAGACGTAGTGGGTGCAGATGAGGACCACGATGAAGACGGAGATGGCCGCCAGCGCTGCCCAGGGGGAGCACACCAGGAAGACGCCAAAGGCCGTCGACACGCCCTTGCCGCCCTTGAAGTGCAGCCAGAAGGTGTACATGTGGCCGACAACAGCGCCTATCGCAGCAATAGCCTGCGCCTCGCGGGGCAGCAGAAGCGTGGGCGCCAGCAGCGCGCCCAGATAGCCGCCCAGCCACACTGCCGAACAGCCCTTGAGCACGTCGAGCAGGAACGTGGCCAGACCGAGCCCCTTGCCTCCGGAGCGCAGAACGTTGGTTGCGCCGATGTTTCCGCTGCCCGAGGCGCGGATGTCTTCATGGCGGAAGATGCGGATCAACAGGTAGCCACTGGGTATGGAACCCAGAAGATACGAGGCCGCTGCAATGATGAGGCAGGCTAGAAGCATAACGAGTCAGAGTTTAACAGGTGAGGGTTGGGCGGCAACGAAAGTGCTTCGCAACGTTCTGCGGGGGATGAATCTCCCCAAAAGAATTGCGCCATGCATCGACGCACGGGCCAGAGTATTTTGGCTTTTTCTATAGACTCCCGTGCCCTATCCATTTCCGCGTTTTTCGCGGAAGGAAATGGATAGGATACCCATGAACTTCAGGTCTACACCATTCCTGAAATTGCTCTAAAGCCCGCACCTTTCAACGGCTCAAATGCAAAAGCCTGCGCTCCAGTGCTCCGGTGCGCAGGCCGCAAATGGAGAACGAAAACTACATCTGGCTCAGAGCTTGGCGGGCGGAGCGCACCTCAGCCGCCAGCACGCGCAAAATCTTCAAGCCCAGCATCGGGTCCGTCTGCATCAGCAAAGTAAAGCTGTCGCGGGAGACAAACATCACGTGAGCGCCCGCCGCAGCTATCACCGTGAGTGAGTAAGGCGAGTTGCCCACCAGCCCCGGCAGGCCCAGAATCGACCCGCTGATGGCGCGCGAGCTTACCAGGGGCTCGCCGGATTCCGAGGTCATGGAGAGCGCCGCTTCGCCTTTCAGCAGCAGGTAGAGGCCGTCGGGCTCATCTCCCTGGCGGAACAGTACACGGTCCAAATGGCAGACTATAGGCTCGGAACGCTGACCGAGTGCATCAAGCAAATCAGAGTCGGCAACAAAAGCTGAAGGGTCAAGATGCATGGGATCTCGCTGGGTGGGTTTGGAGGGAAGATAGATCCTAGAGTGCGCAGGATTCTCAACCTGCTCCATAGTTGCATCCGAAGTGATGAGAGAAATGTGATTCTTGTCACATAGGCATGTGATGTGTGCTAAGGGGTTGCTCTTAGTGCGAAGAAAATGCGGCCGATCCGGTCCGCCAGCGGATGCCGGCAAGACGGTAGCTGCCCCCCCTGATTGTAGGAAATGTCTGTCTTGAGTATGCGCCCGATTAGCGGGACGATGTATCAATATGCGGTCAATCTCGACTCTCCCGCCAACAGCAAAGGCCCCTCGCAAGGGGCCTCTATCCATGCCTGCTGCTCAGGTGCTCAGTGCGCCTGTTGCCGGGCCAGCTCGCGCTGGTAGGCCAGCCGCCGATCGGCCACAAAGGCCTTGTAGCCCGCGGGATCGATGAAGGCTTCGTGATCACCCTTCGCAAAGTGCGCGTACTTGGCATCCAGGTCGAAGTAGGAGGCATGCGCGCCAAGAAAGATGTCGCAAGGCAGCCCATCCAGCACATCGAAGGCGCGGGCAAAGTCCGCCGCAATCTCCGGGTAGGCGCGGTTGTTCACCAGTTGGTAGCCGGGGTTCACGGTGGTTCCGCCGACGATGACCGCGTGCAGGGTGCGGCGTTCTCCACCTCGTCCATGGTCCAGGTGGTGGTGCCCTTGTTGTGGCCCGCAGTCAGGTGCGCGGTCAGTACCGCGCCGCCCAGCTTGACCTGATCGCCATCGGAGAGTGCGCGATCCACCTTGGTGAAGTCGAACCACATGGACTCATCGCGCCCGTAGTGGAAGTCGGTGCGCCCGCCGGACTGCACCACGTCCACGTCTGGCTTCATCACGTAGTACTTGGCGCCCGTCTCGTGCAGAATCTGGGCGCTACCGGCGCAGTGGTCATTGTGGCCCTGGCTGATGAGCAGAATCTTGATGTCGGCGTACTTGAAGCCCAGCGACTCAATGCTCTTGCGGATCAGCGGGGGCGAGGAATCCAGATTGGAGTTGATCAGGATGAGCCCGTCGGGCGTGGCCACCAGATAAGCGGCCAGTTCCTGGCTGCCCACGTAGTAGAGGTCGCCGGCGATGTGGAAGGCAGGAAAGGGCGCGGTCCACGAAGCCTCCTGCGCGCAGGCTGGCAACACGCCCACCAGCAGCGCAGTCAATATTCCTAGCAAGTGAAGCAGTCTCTTCCGCATTATTCAGCCTCCCGTACGGCCAGAGCCGCCTTCAGTGTTTCCAGTGCGCGTTCCAGATGTACCCCGCGTGAGCCCTTGATCAGCACCAGGTCGCCCACGCGCATATGCGCGGCCAGCCAGCGTCCGGCAGCCTCCGCGTCGGGCAAAAAGAGCGAGGCCACGCCACCGGCGCAGGCTGCGGCGGCCAGGTGCTCGGCGTTGCCGCTGACCCCAATCACCAGATCCAGCCCTGCTTCCACCGCGGCGCGGCCGCAGGCGGCGTGCAGCGCCGGGCCCTCAGTGCCCAGCTCCAGCATCTCGCCCGCCACCAGCACCCGTCGGCACTCGGTGGGCCGCGCCGCCAGGGTGTGGATCATGGAGCGCAGCGCCTCGGGGTTGGAGTTGTAACAGTCGTTCACAATGGTCGCGCCACCCAGTTGGAGAATCTCGCCGCGCTTGTCGCCTGCCGTCAGGGTCTCCAGCGCCGCCACCGCAGCCTCAAGCTCCACGCCTGCTTCCAGGGCCACGGCCAACCCGGCCATGGCGTTGGCGGCGTTGTGCTGGCCTAGCAACTGCAGGGTAAAGGAGGCCTCGCGCTGATCGGCGCGGAAGCGGACATGCAGTCCATCCAGATCCTCGTGGGTAGACAGAATCTGCGGGTCGGCGCAGGGGCCGGTGCCAAAATAGACCACCCGCCCGGCAAAGTCGCGCCCAAACTGCGACACATACGGATCGGAGCAGTTCAGGAAGGCCACTCCGTTGGCAGGCAGCGCGGCAACCAGCTCGAATTTGGCGCGGGCAATGCCGGCCTGCCCATCGCCAAAATTCTCAATGTGCGCGGTGCCGACGTTGGTGATCACGCCCCAGTCGGGCGAGGCAATGTTGGCCAGTGCGGCAATTTCGCCGGTATGGTTCATGCCCATCTCGATGACGGCGATCTCGTCTTCCGGCTCCAAGCGCAGCAACTGCAGGGGCAGGCCGAAGGCGTTGTTCAGGTTGCCCTTGGACTTGAGCACTCGGAACTTTGCGCCCAGCGCCGCGGCAATGGCCTCCTTGGTGGTGGTTTTGCCGGCCGATCCGGTAACCGCCACCACTTTGCGGCCCCAGCGGCGGCGCACATGCGCGGCCAGGGACTGCAAGGCCAGAAGCGTGTCTTCTACCACCAGCAGCGGCGCGGTCAGCGCGGCGTCCGGCAGCAGGGACAAATGCGCCTTGCTGACCACGGCGGCGGTGGCCCCGTGTTCCATGGCGGCGGCCACAAACTGGTGGCCATCAAAGCGGTCGCCCTTGACGGCAAAAAACAGCTCACCCGCGCCCACCGTACGCGAGTCAATGGAGTAGCCGGAGACGGTGAGCGTGCCGGGATTGGCGATGGCGGCTGGGGCCTCCAGCACGGCGCCAGCGCCCAGGGCGGCATCAGCAAGCGTGAGTTTCATTGACCAACACCATAGCCCATGCGGGCCAGCGAGGAAAGCGCAATTTCAGCATCGTCAAAGGGAATGGAACCAGAAGAGAGAATCTGCTCCTTCTCATGCCCTTTGCCGGCCAGCAGAACCACGTCACCGGGCTTGGCCGCGCCCAGAGCCAGCTTGATGGCGGCCGCGCGGTCCGGCTCAATCGTGTACTTGACGCCGCTCTGCTTCAGCCCCGGCTCAACCTCGCGCAAAATGGCCTCGGGATCTTCCGAGCGTGGGTTGTCGCTGGTGGCCACCACATAGTCGGAGCCGCCGCCGGCTGCTACGCCCATGCGAGGGCGCTTGGTCCGGTCACGATCGCCGCCGCAGCCAAACAGCGTAATCACCCGCTTGCCGGTGGCAGCGGTCATCTGCCGGGCCAGAGCGGTCAAATTGGTGAGCGCGTCGTCGGTGTGCGCGTAATCCACAATCACGGTAAAGGGCTGGCCGGCGTTCACCAGTTGGAAGCGGCCTGGAACCGGCTGCAGCGTCTCTACGCTGGCTATCAGATCGTCAAACGCCACACCCCGCGCATGGGCAGCGGCAAAGGCGGCCAGCAGGTTCAGGATGTTCACTTCGCCAGCCAGGTGCGAGTGCAACTCGGCGGAGCCAAAGGGCGTTTGGAGCTGGATGGTTGCGCCGCCCGGCGTGAGCGTATAGCTGGTGGCGCACCATTCGCCCTTGCCGATGCCGTAGGTGCGCACCTCGGAGCCGGCGTTCTCCGCCGTGCGCGCCAAAGGCCTGCCACGCTCGTCCATGGCGTTGACCACGGCCACCCGCGGGGCAGGGGATTGCGTGCCGTCAAACAGCAGCCGCTTGGCCGCAAAGTACTTCTCCATCGTCTGGTGATAGTCCAGATGGTCGCGGGTCAGGTTGGTGAACACTGCCACATCAAAGCCAATCCCAGCAGCACGATCCTGATCGAGCGCGTGGCTGGAGACTTCCGTGACCAGCTCGGTTGCGCCCAGACGGACGCCTTCCGCCATCAGTTCGTACAGGTCGCGGGACTCGGGCGTGGTGTGCAACGACGGCCGCACTTCGCCGCAGACATGGTACTCAATGGTGCCCACCAGCACCGTCTTGCGCGCCGCGGCGTTCAGCAGCGCCTCCATCAGGTAGGCGGTGGTGGTTTTGCCGTTGGTGCCGGTAATGCCGGTGGACTTCAGCTTCCGCTCCGGGTGGTCAAAGAAGGCGGCCGAAGCCTGAGCCAGCGCGCGCCGGCCGTGTTCTACCTCCAGCAGGCCCACACCCGGCTCATACACGATCAGGTGGTCAAAGGTATCAAAGTGATCGGTGATAATGCCCGCGGCGCCGCTCTTGATAGCCTTGGCCACAAACTTGTTGCCGTCCGTGGAGCCGCCCTTCATGGCGACAAAGACCGCGCCCGGACGTACTCGGCGCGAGTCATACTCAATGCCGGTGATCGCGGTGGCGTTGCTGCCACCCGAGCCCACGGCGGGGATTTCGGTAATTAATTCGTTCCAGTTCACGTGTTTATTGTAGTCGCGCGGTCCCAACCAGGGTTACTGAACCGGATGGGATTCAGCCGGAAGCGGAATGCCTTTGGCCTGTAAAGCCCTGTCAATGAGGGTGAAGAGGAACTGGTCTGATATGGCGCCGGAGATCTTCGCTCCATTGATGAACACGGTGGGGGTGGACCCCACGCCGAGGGTTTCTCCTTCTTTCAGCGATGCCTCAATCGCGCTCTTGTCGGCCTTCGCCATGCAGGCTTTCACGTCGCTTTCCTGGAGCCCGGCGCTCTGGGCTGCTGCGAGCACGTAGCCATCCACCTGCTCAAACGCCTTGCTCAGTTCGCGTTCCTGACCGTCGATGCCGACAGCCGCGGCGTGAATATCGTCAATCGAGTTCCAGTAAGCGGCAGCGTTCTCATGCGCGCAGCCCACCGCAATGGCCGCATGCATCGCCCAGGGATGGCCCTCGATCGGAAAGTCACGGTAGGTTACCCGCACCAGGCTGCCATAACGACGGTAAATGCTGGGCGCCAAACGCGCGTGCAACTGGGCGCAGAATGGGCACTCCAAATCGTCGAAAACGACGGCCTGAACCGGCGCATCGGGCCCCCCGCCGCGGCTTGGCCGACCTCCGTCCCCAGGCAGCTTTTGCGTGCCGGGAGCAATCTTGAAATCCTTGTATTGCGCCACCGTGTTGCCGTCGTGCGAGAGGAAGAGAGTGAATTCGTTGCTGGTTTTGTCGGGTGGCGTGATGGTGATGGCGATCTTGTCGAAGTTGGGGAATTCGCTGGGCCCGATCAGCCGGATCCGCAGACCAGTTTCGGGCAGCATCTGCATGGAGGACCGCAACAGCACCTCGACGCGCCATGTTTCGTCCGCCGTGAGTACGCGCTGCGTAAGGCTCTGCGCGCGGCTCGCACAGACCAAAAGCACGCCAAGAACGATGGACGGGAAGAAATGGTTACGCAGGTTGGGCATACCTTTATTTAAAACCATCTTCTCGCTTGTCGGCGCAAGGCGGATTGTCTGGATCTCCGAAGGGAGGATGGCACAGGTCTGACGCAGCCCGTTCACCAGAGAGGTCGGGTGCTCCAGGCCCGGGGTCCCGTGGACAGGTCTTCGTCCGTGGGGTGGAGGTCTAGAGCGGTGCCAGAATAGGTATACCCACGCCAGAAGCCTCAAAGGTCGCCGCTCCCTGATGGTCGCGTCGACTTGAGAGCAAAGGTTTCTAGGTACAGCAATTCTGGAACCGCTGTAGTTTTTGAGACCTGGGATCGAGATGGGATGGTTTTCGCCGCAACGGCATGAATCGTTGCGCCCCGTGCGGGGCGCAGTGCAAATAGCCCAGGGCCACCCTGACGCGGAGCGGAAGGGGCAGCCCTGGGTTACGATTTTCCAAGGCCCGGGCGCCCTGAAAGGGCGCTGTGCCGGACAGGATTCCTTCCGGGGTTGAAACCCGAGAATCACTTTAGGGAGAATTTTCAGGGAACTGAAGGTCCCAGTTCCTTCCTGTCTCGGATACATAAGTAGCTTGCTTGTAAGTCGCTTATGGGTCCGGCCCGGAAGATTCGCGTCGAGCGATTCCTTGGAGAGTGTTCAGGTATCCCACCCATTTCGCGATAAAGCTTGCGCAATGGATGGGGCACGGTTCTTCTCTTTGAGGGTCGCAGTTCTTATTTCCTACTCCCTACTCCCTATTCCCTACTTCAGTCCCTATCGTCCACACCGCACCTGCACATGCGTCCCGGCCGGAACCATTGTCCCCGGTTCCGGCGTTTGCTGGTGGCAGATGCCGGAGCCGGAGATCTGCACGTTCAACCCGGCTGCACCGGCCTGCTCAATCACTTTGCGCACTGAAAGCCCGGTAAGCTGCGGAACCCGGACTCGCTTCACGTCAGGCAGCATCACGGCTCTGCTGGTGGGTTGAGGAGCCGAAGTTGGCGTAGGTGGTGTATTGGCCGGAGTGTTAGCGGGAGTGGCTGGAGCATGCGCGGTGAGCGCCTCGGCGGGCGGCTGGGTGCGCAGGGGGTCGTCGTCGGGCAGATCGTTGTAGGCCGCGTCCAGGTTGTTGTCGGTGGTGCGGTTTCCGCTGTCTTCGCTCACAAGGGTTTGCTTGCCTCTGTCCTCGGCATGGAGCGGCGTGTCGTGCGGCACGCCAATGTACTCCAGCACGGACTGCGCCACCTCGCGGAAGATGGGAGCGGAGACGCTGGAGCCGTAGTAGTCGTGTTGGGGCGTGTCAATGATGACCGCCACCGCAATCACCGGATTGTTGACCGGGGCAAAGCCCGCAAAGGAGGCAATGTGGGCGTCCTTTGAATAGAAAGAGTGCGCCTTGCCGTTCACCATCACGGTTTCAATCTTCTGTGCGGTTCCGGTCTTGCCGCCCGCGGAATAGCCGTTCAGTCGGGCCTGCTTGCCTGTGCCTTCCTCCACCACGCCGCGCATCATGTTCCGCATCTGGGCGGAAGCCATGGTGGAGATCACGCGATGCGCGCCCTGGGGAAGGGGATTGGGCAAATCCTCACCGGGCCGCACCGGCTGGGCCGTTACCGGCTTCTGGTTGGCGGCGTCGGTCTGGTCCGGAATAAGAATGTGCGGCGCAAGATAGACGCCGCCATTGGCAATGGTGGAAACCATGGCGGAGAGCTGAAGAGGCGTTACCGCAACTCCCTGGCCGATGGCAAAGTAGCCAATCGACGATGCGTACCACTTGTTCAGCGGCATCAGCATGCCCCGGGTTTCGCCCGGTAGTTCAATGCCCGAGCGCGTGCCAAAGCCAAAGGCGCGGATGTAGTCGTTGAACCGCTGCGGACCCAAGCGCAGCGCCAGTTTGATGGCGCACACGTCGGAGGAGTGGGCCAGCGCCTCGGCCACTGTAGCGTGCCCCAGACCTCGGTCTGACTTGTCGTCGCGGATAATGGCTCCGGCCACGTTGATCTGGCCGCCGGAGCAGTCCATCATGTCCCCCGGCTGCACCAGTTGCTGGTCCAGCGCCGCGGAGTAGGTGACCAGCTTGAAGGTGGACCCCGGCTCGTACACGTTGCTGACCGCCGTATTGCTGATGGGCAGCTTGCTCGGCTTGTGGACCTGGTTAGGATTGAAGGTAGGCCGCGTGGCCAGGGCCAGAATCTGGCCGGTATGCACGTCTTCCACCACCACCGTGCCGTTCAGCGCCTCGGTGCGCTGCATGGCGCGCTCCAGCGCCTGCTCCACCGTGTACTGGATATTGTTGTCGATGGTCAGGGTCAGGTTGCGTCCCGCCAGAGGCTCAATCTCCGTTGAGCCCACCGTCTTTTGGTGGGCATCCAGCGCCTCCGAGCGCTCTCCGGCCTTGCCGTGGAGCAGGGCATCGAACTTGGCTTCCAGGCCGGCCATCCCGCTGTCGTCTGGTCCCACATAGCCCAGCACCGGCGCGGCCAGGGTGTCGGCGGGATAGATGCGTTTGAACTCTTTGACAAAGAAGATCCCCGCCAGGTTCTGGGCGCGGATGGCGGCGGCCTGCTCCGGGGTAACGCGGCGCGCAATCCAGGCAAAATTTTTGCCGTTGCCCAGCCGGTTCAGGATGCGTTCCTCGCTGGTGTCGGCGTCGTCCGGATCGATGTGGACAATGGCGGCCAGGGCGTGCGCCGCGGTCTGCTTGTCGTCCACGCCGGTGGGGTCGGCAAAGATGGAGTCGGCCAGAACCGTCATGGCCAGGCCGCTGCCGTTGCGGTCAAAAAGGAAGCCGCGCTGGGCCGCAACGTCGTAGTTGCGCATGTGCTGATGCTCGGCCCGGGCCAGAAACTCCTGATGCCGCACAATCTGCAGCCAGAACAGCCGCCCGGCAATGGCGCCGCCCCAGCACAAAAAGAACAGGCAGATCAGCCAGAAGCGGATCCGCTTGAGGGGAAAGGCGCGGGGCGCTGAGGGACGGGGATGCACAGCTCGGGAGGAGGGCGGCATGGGGGACTCGCGAATCGGGGAAGAAGGGCCGCCGGCTATCGAACCGGCGGCGTGGGAACTTGTACCTGCGCAACCACCGGCGACGAGGGGTCCATCCGGGAGTCACCATGAACCACCTGGCCGGGCTGCGGCGCTGACAGACCGAGTTCCTGGGCCTTGGAGAAGATGCGGGCCGGATTGGTGAGCACGGCCTGGGTGGTCCGCAGCTGGCGATTCTCTTCGCGCAACCGGCCCAGGTCCTTCTTGTCCTGCTCCACCTGATAGCTGTTCTCAATGGTGTAGATGTGCTGCAGGCCATAGACCATCACCAGGCTGAACAGCACCACCAGAGCCGCCGTAAACACCCGCACCTCGCGCATGCGAGCCGGATCGGGCGCCTTTTCCAAACGGCTGTTGTCAAAGTGCTTGGCCAGCGAAAACTCCGGGGTACGGAACTTGCGGCGCAGCGTAGACTGCTTGTTCATCAGGGCGGCGTTGTGCTCAACAATGCGGGCGGTGGCCGCACGGCCAAAGGTCGGATAGGTTGTCGTCATTGCCGCCATGGGGATCTCCTGAGTTGCAGCTTCCAGCTTCCAGCTTTTAGCTTCAAGCTTCATGTTGCAGAAGCCACGGTTTCGGTCTTGCCGGGGCCGTGCCTGGCTAGCAGCTAGGAGCTAAAAGCTAGCAGCTGCTCTCCGTTCTTTCCGCCGCTCTCAGCTTGGCGCTGCGGGAGCGGGGATTGCGTCGTTCTTCTTCTTCGCTTGCCGTTACCGGCTTCTTGGTTAAGAGCTTCCAGACTCCACGATGGGCTCCATCGCGAAAACAATCCTTGGCAATCCGGTCTTCGAGACTGTGAAATGAAATCACTGCAATGCGCGCGGAGGGCTTAAGCAATTGGGGTGCGGCCTCAAGCAGCGCTTGAATCTGGTCCAGTTCTCGGTTGACGTAGATGCGAATGGCCTGGAAAGTCCTTGTTGCCGGGTGCATATGTTTATTCGGCGGGACGGCTGAAGCAACCAGACGGGCAAGTTGCCCCGTCGAAGTTACTGGCCGTCCCCGCCAAATGGCTCTGGCGACTGTCCGCGACCTCCTTTCCTCACCGTACTCGTAAATAAGATTGGCAAGCTCGCGCTCGTCCATCTCATTCACCACTTGTTCGGCGGTAACTCCGGACCGGGTATCCATCCTCATGTCCAGCGGTCCATCCGCCTGAAAACTAAATCCTCGTTCCGCCTGATCCAGCTGCAGACTGCTGACGCCAAAGTCGGCTAGCAAGCCGTCTACGGAAGCCGGCGCAAGATGCCGGGCAATGGAGCCAAAGTCCTCGGGGATCAAGGTCAACCCGGGAGCCTCTGCGCCCATCTCTTCCGCCACCCGCTCCAGGCGGGCTTTGGCCAGCTCGAAGGCCTGCGGATCACGGTCAAATCCAATCAACCGGCCGGCAGGGCCCAGGCGGCGGAAGATCGCTTCCGAGTGACCGCCAAGTCCGAGCGTGCAGTCCACATAACAGCCGTTGGCTTGTACGTGGAGAAATTCAATCGCTTCGTCGCAAAGAACCGGCAAATGACGCTGTTTGGGTGTCGTCATACGCTGCCCCTGGGGGCTATCAAGATGCAACCGCCGGCTTGGGGTTCAGAATCGCCGCCAGCGCCATGCGATGCTCGCTGGTCAACTCTCTGCCCTTCAGCCTTTCCTCAAAGTGTTCACGGTTGACCACTTCAAGGTAGGTCGTCTTGCCCAAGACCACGACGTCCTCTTTCAAGTCCGCCGAGTTACGCAAAATCTGTGGCAGCAGCAGCCTGCCTTGTACGTCGATCTGCACCTGCTGCCCGTAGTAGCTGGTCAAATCCATGTAACGCTGCACGGCCTCATCCATGGTGAAAGGGGCCAGCAGCGCCTCGCGCTTCTCCCATTCCGGCAATGGCCAAATCTCCGCCGCCTTGCCGTCCGTTGAGGTGATGTAAAAGTGCGAGACCGCACCAGCATCCACAAGCAGCTTGAACGCCGCTGGAAGCTTGAGCCTCGACTTTTCATCGACCTTGGCCGGATGGTTGCCGCGAAACATTGGTAGGCCTCACTGCCCTTTGCCGGTGATCTGCCGTCTCGGGCCTGCCTGGGAGCTGCTTCTGGTTGGTTAGCCAGGTACCTGGGCTGAAACACCATCCAGAAAGGTTGTTGTTGAAGAGCAAAACGCTTAAACTTTGAAGGTAAATCCGTTCTGGTGCTCCAGATTGCTACACCAGACTCCATTTTTGACCACTTCGCCTGACAGGTACGATAGTACCGCCGTTCTAGCCGGACGCCAAGGGGAAAATCGCAAGGGGAGTGAGGAAAACCGGCAAAAATGTGGAAAAGTGGTCTAATAGCTCCTGCATCGAAACAGCACACAGCATCTTGTATTAACTAGTCTGGTTCACTGGCTGGACATAGGGCTAAAGCCGTGATAGGTGAATAAAAAGCGAAAGCACGGCGGAATCCCAACCACTTCCCAACTCTCCCGTGGAAAAGCAGGAATCCTGCGCCGCAGCCCGCCGTTCAGGGCTTGCAGGTGCGTTGCCGCGCCCGTTCCCCAACGATCTTCAATAGATACAGGAATACCACCGCATTGATCGTCAGTAGGCTGACGCGCATCCAGGTGAGGCGGCGGACGATCTCAATCAGCTCCCAGGGCAGGAAGGAGGCGGTGATCACCAGCGTCAGGTACTCTGCCCAGATTTGTTCAAGATAGAGCCCAATGCCCTCTACCAGGCTTAAACTCGCATAAAAAAAGGCGGTCATGCCGATTCTTCGCAGCAGGGGATCGTTCAGGAACTCAGTCTTTTCCAGAAGAAAATCCACCAGCTTGCCTTCCGGGTTGAAGTGCAGCCTTTCGGCTACGAACGTCAGCTCGTCACCAACGTTCTTGCCCAGAAGTTGTAATGCGCCCACGCCCAAGGCCGCAATCAGCACGGCCTGCAGGCACTTATAGAAGGCAATCAGTACCAGCCAGCCGTTATGAGGATGCGATCGAGGATTCGTTTGGGTCATGGGGGAGTTTCTTCGTCCTGTTCTCTGTTACGGTAAACGATCGGCAGCGGTTCAGGGAAGCCACCCGCCTTTTCGCCTCTGTCTGGAGTAAAGTGGAGCCACGATGGGAACCGAAAGCTTTCAATCCGAACAGTGGGTGCCGTATCCCGTGGAATTGGTCTTTGCCTTCTTTGCCAATCCCTCCAATCTGCTCCACATCACCCCTCCACGGCTCAAGGCGCGGATGGAAACCCTGCGCGTTGTGCCTCCTTCGGCCCGTCCCGTGGCGGACGATCCGGCGCGTCGCTTCCAGAGCATTGCCGCCGGAGTGGGCTCGGAGCTGAAAATCAGCTTCCGCCCGTTTCCCTGGTTTCCGGTTCGCATTCGCTGGACGGCGCGGATTGTGGAGTTTGTCTGGAACAGCTACTTTGCCGACGAACAGGTAAGCGGGCTCTTTTCCCGCTTCCGCCATCGCCACGGCATTGAGCCCCAGATGCGCAACGGCATGGAGGGCACACTGGTCAGCGATCAGGTGGAGTTTGCGCTGCCCGGAGGCTGGCTGGGGGCGCTCGCCAGCGGACGCGCGCGGCGGGAGCTTGAAAGCCAGTTCGCCGCCCGCCAAGAACGGCTCCTGACCATTCTGGAGAGCGCTTCCCGCCAGGCCCGGCGCCAGAGATCTTGATTTCGATCTTTCATGTAGACAGGTAAATTTGCAAGAAAACCTTGCAAGTTTACCTTCTTATCGCCGATACTGGTTCTCAGATGAACCACACGATGGAAGAAACCAGCGAGTCCGTTGCTCTTACCGAGCTGATGCAGGCCATTGGGCTGGTATTGCGGCGGGTGCGGACGGTGGCTGCCGGCCATGGGCTCTCCATGAGCGAATCGATGACCCTGGGCCGCCTGGAGCGCGCGGGCCCGGCCACCACAGCCGAGCTGGCGCGGGCCGAGAGCGTCAAGCCGCAGTCGATGGGCGCAACCATCGCCGCTCTGGAGGAGATGCAGCTGGTGGAGCGCCGCCCTGACCCTAGCGACGGCCGCCGCATCATTGTTACAGTCACCGCAAAGGGAATAGAGCTGCGCCGTCAGGCGTCCGCGGACAAGCATGCCTGGCTGGCGGCGCGGTTGGCCGAACTCACCCCGGAGCAGCGCCGTACCTTGTTTGCTGCCGGACGCATTTTGCGCCAGGTGGTGAGCCAGTGAGCAACTCCCACGCCTGGCGGGCCTTGCGCTCGCCCAATTTCAGGCTCTACTTCGCCGGGCAGGGCATCTCGGTGCTGGGCACCTGGATGACGCGCCTGGCCGCCACCTGGCTGGTGTACCGGCTTACCCACTCGGTCCTCATGCTGGGCGTGGTCGGCTTTTCCGGACAGATTGTCGCCTTTGCGCTGGGTCCGGTGGCGGGCGTTTGGGTGGAGCGGATGGAGCGCCGCCGGATGCTGATCGTCACCCAGGTGGCGGCTTGCCTGCACGCGTTCACGCTGGCGGCGCTTACCCTCTCCGGAGTGGTCCGATTGTGGGAGGTGCTGGCGCTTACCGTGCTGCAAGGCGCGATCAATGCTTTTGACATGCCGGGTCGCCAGTCGTTGCTGGTGCAACTGGTGGAGGATCGCGACGATCTTTCCAACGCCATTGCCTTGAACTCGTTGATGAATAACGGTGCCCGGCTGGTGGGTCCGGCGTTGGCGGGTATGGTGGTGGCGGCAGTGGGTGAAGGTTGGTGTTTTCTGGCCGATGGTGTCAGCTATCTGGCCGTGATTGCATCCCTGGTGCTGATTCATACCCGGCCCATGGAGCGGAGCGCGACCCAGGCCAGCCTGTGGCAGGAGATGCACGAGGGCTGGAAGTATGTGAGCGGTGTGGCGCCCATTCGCATCGTACTGGTGCTGTTTGCGTTGCTCAGCCTGATGGGAACGCCCTTTTCCGTGGTGCTGCCGGCCATTGCCACCGACGTACTGCACGGCGGACCGCAGACGCTGGGCTGGTTGGGCGCGGCAGCCGGCGTGGGCACCATGGTGGCAACTGCGCTGCTGGCCATGCGCCACTCGGTGGTGGGGCTGGAGCGCTCGCTGGTCAGTGCCTCGGTTTCGCTGGGTGCTGGCCTGGCTCTGTTGGGTCTTTCGCGCTGGCTGGCGGTCTCGTTGCTCATGATGGTGGTGGTGGGCTTCGGGCTGATGCAGACCGCGGCGGTGTGCAACACGGTGTTACAGGCGCTGGTAACCGAAGACAAGCGTGCCCGCGTGATGAGCTATTACACCATGGCGTTCTTTGGCGGCGCGCCCCTGGGGAGCCTGTTGCTGGGCGCCGCCGCTGAGCGCATTGGAGCCGGCTCAGCCATTGTGGTCTCCGGCCTCTGCTGCTGCGCCGGAGCGCTGTGGATGGGCTTTAATCTGCGCGGATTGCGGGCAGCGTTGCGGGCTACGGTGGCGGAGAGCGCTGGCCAGGAGATGGAAGCCGTGGAGCAGTAGGCCTGAACAGGCTGCGGAAAAACTCTCAAGGGAAGGCTAAAGCGGTTCTCCAATTGCTATACCCCGAAAGCACAACCGCGGCGTGGCTTTTTCCTTAAGAAAAGCCACCTTGCACAATCTTTGCAAGGGCTACATCTAATGGAGAACCGCTCTAGAAGCGTCAGGGCACGACTTCAGTCGTGCCGCAAGAGGCCGTTTTCCCGATGGGTGGGCTTCCGCCCCTGAACCGGCGCATGTTGCCGGATCTATCTTTATATTCATCTTCAGAAAATGCGCCATTGGCTCTCGCCTGGCAAGATAATCTTCCAAATCCACATTTGGGAGCAGGGTCTTGTTGCGCCTGATGCAGTCGGGTTCCCCAGCTCAAATAGCCAGGCGGGTCGTCATCGTAGACGGGGTTTTTCACGTCTTGACGTTTACGAAGCGCAACTTTTGACCAGGTTTCGGGTCAATAGAAACGGAAACCGTGAGCATTCGGGCACAGATCGGGCCGGACAGAGAGTTCAAGATTTTCTCAGGTTCTGGTATGCGGAAGAAACCGTTTCAGCCCTTTACGCATCCACTGTTTTAACAAAGTTATACCGGCAGAAATAGAAGGGAAAGGGAACACCAACGGTGCCTCATACAGAAGTGGCTTGGCAATTGGTGCGGAAGGCAAGCCTTCTTGCGTTGTCTCTGATGCTGCTCGCGGCGGTGTGCGGATTGCGCTGCATGGCCCAGGGTGCGCTGCTGATGGAAGAGCCATATGGCTTCTTTGGCACGATCAATCCAACCGGACACAATGCGGTGTATCTGGCGCGGGTGTGTGCTCAGACCCCGTTGACCCTGCGCCGCTGCCAGGAGGGCGAACTGGGTTCCGTAATTGCCCGCTACGAGGGCATCAACGGCTACGATTGGGTTGCGATCCCCTTGCTTCCCTATCTTTACTCCGTGCAGAAGGTGGCCGATGTTCCGGAGCGCGTTGACCGGGAGACGGTGCGCAAACTGCGGGGGCAGTATCGCGAGCGCCATCTGCTCTCGTTGGGCGATAACCTCCGCGAGGGCGGATTCTTTCACGGCGGCTGGAAGGAGCTGGTGGGCGTCAGCTATGAGCGGCGCATCTACGCCTTCCGCTTCAACACCACGGCGGAGCAGGACGACCGACTGATTGCACTGCTCAACGACGGGCCCAACAAGTCGCGTTTCAGCTTGCTGTTCAACAACTGTGCGGACTTTGCCCGCGAGCTGCTGGACCAGTATTTCCCAGGCACCTTCGATCGCTCCATCTTTCCCGATGCCGGCATGACCACGCCCAAGCAAATTGCCTACAAGTTGACCCGCTATGAGCAAAAGCATCCGGAGGTGGGGCTCGAGGTGTATGTGCTTCCGCAGATTCCGGGGCTGCGTCGGCATAGCCACTCCAACAAGGACGTTGCCGAGTCGCTGGTGACGACGGCTTACGCGGTTCCGCTGGCGGCGGTGTCACCGTATCTGGTGGGCGGCATTCTGGTGGATTACCTGGTGCGCAGCCACCGCGGCGTGATCCCCAAACATCCTGAAAATCTGGATGCCAGCCACCTTATGGCGTTGACAGCAGGGCCGGCTTCCGAGGAGAATCGCGCCAGCGCCGGATTGCAGACCTCTGGCGCGGCTGCAGCGCTCCCACCCCCGGACGTGGCCGCCAGCTTGACTCCCAGACTGCAAGAAGGCACGGCAAAACATGAGTGACAAAGTTCCCCAGAATCTGAAGAACCACGGACGGGTCGATCCGCCGTATCACTACTTCCTCTTCGGCATGCTCGTCCTTAACCTGGTGTACGCCTGCATCCATCTTTACAACCACCACACCATTACAGCTGGATGGTTCCTGGTGCTGTCCCTCGCCTCGTTTGTACTGTTCTTGAAGGTCCGGCTCTACCCCTTAAAGGTGCAGGATCGGGTGATCCGGCTGGAGGAGCGGCTCCGGCTGCAGGCCTTGGCTCCGGCCGAGTGGCATGCGCAGATCTACAAGCTCACCGAGGACCAACTGGTGGGGTTGCGCTTTGCCTCCGACGATGAGGTGGTGGAGCTGGCCAAGCAAGCGCTGGAGCAGAACCTGACCCGCAAGCAGATCAAGGAACGCATCAAGATCTGGCGTCCAGACAACTTCCGGGTCTGACCACCTTCGGGTACCTGCGGTGCGGCGGACGCGCCTGCGGCGCATTGCATGGATCTCTGGCATTTGCGGCCATTCGATTCCGGGTCCCCAAATGCGAGGGACCCCGGCCCATCCTTTTCCGCAAAGTGCGTGGCGTCTGCGATGCGTCAGACATTGCCGACAGCCATGCGCTTCGCGGCGCCTCGGCGGAGATCTTCGTCGCGCATTTCGTGCGCCCCTCCGGGGTGCGGGCGTCAGGCTGCGGCGGTTCCCATGGTTCCCCCTTCGACTTCGCTCAGGGTCCACCCTGGGCTATCCTCGTGCGCCCCTCCGGGGCGCTGTGCCAATAGCCCAGCACGGAGCCGCGCGACGTGCTGGGATGCGTTTGCAGCCATGAGCAGCGCCCCTCCGGGGCGCTGTGTGGCCCAGGAAGCTGCTCGCCGCACGGTCGGCACGCGCTTTCTGCTCGAAGGCTTGTTGGCGCTACGAACAGATCAAAAGCAACCGCGGATCCCTCGACTCACCGGCACTGCGTGCGGCAGACGCGCTTCGCGCAGGGATGAGGTGCAGCAACAGCGAATCGAAACGCAAAAGCAGATCCCTCGCTCATTCCCCCCAGACTCTGCCCCAAAGAGCCAAGATCGCTCTTTGGGACCCCCACAAAACGCCTGGGGCCCCGTTCGTTCGGGAGGCCAGCGTCGTGGGCCCCAATCATCCTCGCCCCGAGAACCCTGGCGGGGAGAGGATGCGCTCGTTGGCTCCGCTGACTCGCTCCGAAAAAATCCGTGCAACCACTCGCAGATTGGGCGGATTCTTGTTGGTACACTGAGTGCGCTTCGGGCCGATCTGCATTTTGTGAGCGGGCTCGAATAGGTTGCCGAAGCGCACAAGGGGAGAGAGTTCGATGACGAACACACGGCGTGGTTTTCTGGCCTCCGCACTGGCGGCGGGCGTGGCGGCAACAATGGCTCCGGCGGCGCGGGCGGCAGACAAGGCGGCAAAGCCCCGCATCACTTCAGGCGAGCTGGAACATCGCTTTGCCGAACTGGATGCGATTGTGCAGAAGCCGGTCTTCAAGCGCCAGCAGTTTACAACGCCCGTGATCATCGAGACGGTGGAGCTGTTGCACTACCAGAAGTCGTGGCTGTGCCGGGTGCGCTCCAAGGACGGCGCGGTGGGCATCTCCATCAGCAACTCCGAGCAGATGGCTTCGCTCTACCCCATCTTCACGCGCCGCATCGCGCCCTTCTTCATTGGCAAGGACGCGCGCGACATTGAAGCGCTGGTGGAGCAGGTGACCGTGTACCAGAGCAACTACAAGGCGCAGGGGCTGGCCATCTGGGTGCCGATCGCTACCGTTGAGTTCGCTATTCTGGACCTGTTTGGCAAGATGGCGCAGAAGTCCATTGGGCTGTTGATTGGCGAGATTCACAACCCTCAGATTGCTGTTTACCAGGCCAACGGCGAGCGCGACATCAGCGCCGACGAGACCATCGAGCACCTGAAGCGCGATGTCGAGATCTCCAAGGCCAAGGCCATCAAGTTCAAGCTGGGCGGGCGCATGAGCCATCCGGAGTTTCCGGTGGGCCGCAGCGAGCAGATGATTCCCCTGGTGCGCAAAACCTTTGGGGACCAGATGGTGATCTCCGCCGACGCCAATGGTTCCTATACGCCCGCGCAGGCCATTCCCATTGGCAAGCTGATGCAGGAGTATAAATACGCCTTCTTTGAGGAGCCGGTGCCGTTCGATTGGTACGAGGAGACCAGGCAGGTGGCCGATGCGCTGGAGATTCCCATTGCCGGCGGCGAGCAGGAGCCGAGCCTGCACAACTTCCGCTGGCTGGTGGGGCATGGCGCGCTCCGGATTGTGCAGCCCGACATGTTCTACTTTGGCGGCATGGTGCGCTGCATGCGGGTGGCGCGCATGGCGCATGCCATGGGCCAGCAGTGCATTCCGCATATCTCCAGCACCGGGCTCGGGTACCTCTACATGATGCACTTTGTCTCGGCCATTCCGAACTCGGGGCCGTATCACGAGTTCAAGGAGTTCAACAACGATCTGCCGTACACCTGCGCCACCTCAACCTTGCGCAGCGACGATCATGGCGTGATCAAGGTGCCGACCGGGCCGGGCGTGGGCGTGGAGATCGATCCGGACTATCTGGCTAAGCACGTAGTGGTGAAAGGCTAGGCACCTGCATGCAGTGCGGCAGTCGCGCCTTCGGGCACCTGCGGTGCGGCAGACGCGCCTTCGGCGCATGGCATCGTTCAGGTGCTGAGGCTTTCGCGGGCATTGCTTGCGGCAGCCCGCTTTGCCGTGTCTCAGTGCAGTTCTTCGTGGCATTTCGTGCGCCCCTCCGGGGCGCAGTGCTGGGACGCGTTTGCGGCGATAAGCGGCGATACTCGGAGCCAACGCTGGAACCCCATCCTCCATACGCTCTCCTCCTTTCCTCCCCGTATTCGTAAATAGCCCGTCTTCTGCGACCTCCTTTCCTTACCGGCTTCCCAAAATCGGCCCGTGATCTGTCCAGTTTTGCACCAGAAAATTTAATTTCCCTTATGTGGGTGCCCCCCCCCCTGTCTCCCGTACTGAGACAAATGCCCCTCTGCCTCGTTTTACCCCTAACCTTGGTAGCCTGTTCTGCCGAAAGAAGAGGTGAGAAGTCCGCAAGAAGGCGACGTGCGTCTGCTGCGGGCCCAGGAAGGAGCCGCGCGAATGCACTCTTGGGCATGGTGGCCGGTGGTGGCGGTGGTTACGGTGGCAACCTTCACCGATCTGCGCTCGCGCCGGATTCCTAACTGGCTGGTGCTGCCGTTTCTGGTGGCCGGCCTGGGCGTTTCCATCGGGCAACACGGGGGACAGGGCGCGGTGCACAGCTTGGAAGGGATGGGGTTAGCGCTTTTGCTGTTTGGACTTTTGTTCTGGGTGGGCGGAATGGGCGCCGGCGATGTGAAACTGGCCGCCGCCATTGGTGCATGGATTGGTCCCCAGCAGCTGTTTCTGGCGCTGGTGATTACCGCCATGGTGGGCGGCGTCATGGTGGTGGGGTGGGCGGTGGCAGGCGGTTTTCTGCGCGAGTTGTTGGACGCCGCAGCCGACCTTGGTTCCGGGCCCAGCGCTTCGGATGCCGTAGCCAAACCTGTACCCAGTCGCCGGATGCCCTACGCGCCGGCCATTGCGATCGGGACCGTTATCTCGTTTTTTGCGTTCTAGGGACAGGGGTGGATGATGTCAGCTTCTCCAAATGAGCATTGGTTTCAGGGTGACCCGCAGACGGGTGGCATGGACGATCTCCGCGCCAGCCAGAGTGCGGCTGAGTCCCAGACACCGCCGCTTTCCGTGGTGATCATTGGGCCGCAGGAAGTGTATCGCTCGGAGGTGGCCCGGGCCATTGGAGCCTGCAATGTGGGCGAGCTGATCGAGTTCACTTCTTATCCTCCCAGTTTGTCGGAGGTGCCCAAGATGCTGGAGGTGCGCCACGACATCATCGTCATTGAGCTGGACTCCAACCCCGAATTCGCGCTGCAACTGCTGGAAAGCATTGACGCCAACGGTGCTGCAACCACCATGGTTTACACCGCGCGCACCAATCCCGAGCTGCTGGTGCGCTGCATGCGGGCTGGGGCTCGCGAGTTCCTGACCCTGCCGCTTGCGGCTGGGGTTATCGGCGAGGCCATGGAGCGGGCCACGCTGCGCCGTCCCGCGCCCCGCACCGCGCGCAAGCCGCAGGGCCGTTTGCTGGTGTTCATGAACTCCAAGGGCGGAGCCGGAGCCACCATCCTGGCCACCAACTTTGCGGTGGCGCTGGCTCAGGAGCCTAACCAGTCCACCCTGCTCATCGATCTGGACCTGCCGCTGGGCGATGCGGCCCTCAGCCTGGGCATTGTCAGCGAGTATTCCACGCTGAATGCGCTCCAGGCCGGCAGCCGTCTGGATGCCGACTATCTGAAGCGGATGCTGGTCCGCCACTCCACCGGTGTGCATGTACTAGCCGCGCCGGGCCGCTTTTTGCAGTACCAGACCACCAGCGACGGCATTGACAAGCTGATGGTGGTGGCTCGCCAGGAGTTTGACAACGTGGTGGTGGACGTTGGCAGCCGTCTGGATCTTTCTGCGACCACGCTGTTCCGCGAATCCAACACCATTTACCTGGTCACGCAGGCCGGAATTCCCGAGCTGCGGAACGCCAACCGCATGATTCAGGAGTACTTCAGCGGATCAGGCCCGAAGCTGGAAATCGTTCTGAACCGCTTTGAGGCGCGTACCTCCGGGGTTACCGAGGAGCAGGTTACCAAGGCACTGACCCGGCCCGCGCAGTGGAAAATTCCTAATGATTACGCTGCCGTGCGCGATATGCAGATTAATGCCACTCCGCTGGCCCTGGCCGATTCGGGGATCGCGCAGCTGATCCGCCGCATGGCGCGGGCGGCCGTGGGCGTGGTTGCGCCGGAGCAGAAGAAGCGCCTGTTGGGCATTTTTTGAGAGGTTCTCCAAGAGAAGTGTTGAGCAAAGCGCCGCAGGCGCTGGTGGGATGAGGGAGCAAGAACGTGGAGCTGCTGAGCCTGGAAGGGTACAAAGCCGAGATACACCGCATCCTGATCTCACGGTTGGATCTGGAGAAGCTGGCGCGCGCGAACTCCACCCAGGCCCGCGCCGCGGTCTTCGGCCTGGTGCGCGAGATCATGGCCGAGCAGCGCGTCCCGCTCAATCAGGACGAACAGGAGCGCATCCAGTCCGACCTGCTCGACGAGGTCTTCGGTCTGGGACCGCTGGAACCCCTGCTGCGCGACCCCAAGATCAGCGACATCCTGGTCAACGACAAGGATCATGTTTTTGTCGAAAAGGGCGGCATGTTGCAGCGCGTCAACACCGCCTTCCGCGACGACCGCCATCTGATGCAGATCATCGATCGCATTGTTTCGCGCGTGGGCCGGCGCATCGATGAGTCGTCGCCCATGGTGGACGCCCGCCTGCCCGACGGCTCGCGCGTGAACGCCATCATTCCACCGCTGGCGCTCGACGGCCCTTCGCTCTCCATCCGCCGCTTCGGCACCGGACCCTTGGCCGCTGGCCAACTGGTGCAGCTCAAGAGCATCTCGCCGGAGATGATGGAGTTGCTGGCCGCGGCCGTCAAGGCGCGCATCAGTATTCTGGTCTCAGGCGGCACCGGCTCCGGCAAGACCACGTTCCTCAACATCCTCTCGCAGTACATCCCCAACAACGAGCGGCTGGTCACCATTGAGGACGCGGCCGAGCTTCGTCTGGCGCAGGAAAACATCGTGCGCCTGGAGACGCGTCCGCCCAACATCGAAGGCCAGGGCGCCATCCGCCAGCGGCAACTGCTCATCAACAGTCTGCGCATGCGGCCGGATCGCATTGTGATTGGCGAGGTCCGCGGCGAAGAGGCCTTTGACATGCTGCAGGCCATGAACACCGGCCACGAAGGCTCCATGGCCACCATCCACGCCAACACCCCGCGCGACGCCATCACGCGCCTTGAATCCATGATGGCCATGAGCAACATGAACCTGCCGGAGCGCTCCGTGCGCCAGCAGATTGCGTCGGCCATCACCATCATCGTGCAGGCCTCGCGCATGAGCGACGGTACGCGCAAGATCACCTCCATCACCGAGATCACCGGCATGGAAGAGAACGTGATCAGTACCCAGGAGATCTTCAAGTTCGACAAGAAGGGCATTGGGCCCGATGGCCGCGTGGTGGGCACTTTTCTGCCTACCCGTATCCGGCCGCGTTTTCTGGAACGCCTGCGCGTAGCAGGCATCTCGCTGCCCATGAGCATCTTTGAGCGCGAGATGGCAGTCAGCTAAGGGAAAGGAGGAGCGTACGTGACGGGAGTGGTCGTACTGGTTTTCATGGTCGTCTTTGCAGTTGTTGCGCTGCCTCTGATCCTGTTTGGGATGGGCTCCTCGCAGCGCCAAAAGCAGGTGGTGGCCGCGCTCGATTCAGCTCTGGCCAGCAACATGCCGGAGGTGGGCGAGCAGTATCTGGACGTGCGCAAGCATGCCCGCTTCAGCTCCATACCCTGGATCAACCGCAAGCTGGAGCAGTTGGAACTGGGTCCGCGCCTGCACGCCATGCTGCGCCAGGCCAACGTCAACTGGAGCGTGAGCCGGGTGATGTCGGCCACCGGGCTCATCTTTGTTGCGGTCAGCTTTCTGGTCAATCTTCGCTTGCACAATCCCCTCGTCAGCATGGGGCTGGGCGCGCTCTTGGCCTCGGCTCCCATCGCCTGGGTCAGGTGGCGCAGGCAAAAGCGCTTTGACCGCTTTGAGCAGCTTCTGCCGGAGGCGCTGGACCTGATGGTGAGCGGCCTGCGCGCCGGCCACAGTCTGATCGCGGTGATGAGCCTGGTGGCCAGCGAATTGGCCGATCCGGTGGGCACCGAGTTCCGCAACTGCTATGAGGAACAGAACTACGGCTTGGAACTGAAGTCGGCTTTGGAGAATCTGCAGGACCGCATCCCGGTGCAGGCCTTGCGCATTGTTTGTACCGCCATCGTGATCCAGAAGGAGAGCGGCGGCAACCTGGCCGAGGTGCTGGACAAAGTCTCCGGCACCATTCGCGAACGCTTTCGTCTGCGCCGTCAGGTGGGTGTGCACACCGCGCAGGGACGGCTCACGGGCGGCATCCTTACTGGCCTGCCCCTTGTTCTGGGTCTGGTGCTTTATCTTGCCAACCCTTCCATGATGAGCGTTCTGTGGACCACTCCACTGGGCGTAAAACTGCTGACCACGGCCGCGGTGATGATTGCCATCGGCGGCTTGCTGATTCGCCACATTGTGAATCTGGAGATCTAGGAGGGGACTGTGCTGGTCGCGTTTCTCACGTTCGTTGCCGTCTTCCTGCTGATTGCCAGCCTGGGCATCCTGCTGTTCCAGCAGGATGCGGCCAAAAACCGCATGGAGGAAGCCATTGAGCCCACCCAGCGCCGCGGCCTGCGCGAGCGGCTCAAGAATACCCGCAGCCTGCTGCACACCTTTGTGGTGTTCTTTGAAAGCGTACTGCCGCGCAGCCAGGCGGAGATGGAGCAGATCCAGCAAAAGCTGGCGCGTGCCGGCTATCGTGGCGAGAGCGCGCTGAACGCTTTTTATAGCGCCAAGGTGATTGTGCCGCTGGCGCTGGCCCTTTTGGCTCTGGTCTCCGGCGTGGGCGCCATGAATCCGTTCTTTGTGTACGCCGTGGCGCTGGGTTTGGGATTCCTGGCTCCCAACATGTGGCTCGACTGGCGCATCAAACGCCGCCAAAAGCGCATCCGTCGCAGCCTGGCCGACGTGCTGGACCTGCTGGTGGTTTGCATTGAGGCGGGCCAAAGCATGGATCAGGCCACCGCCCGCACCACCGAAGAGCTGCGCCGCTCCTGTCCGGAGATGTGCGACGAGCTCGGCCTGATGCTGCTGGAGCAGCGCGCCGGAAGGCCACGCTCCGAAACCTGGAAGAATCTGGCCGAACGCACGGGCGAAGAGAGCCTGCGCAACCTGGCCTCCATGATTGTGCAAAGCGAACAGCTGGGCACATCGATTGCGCGCATGTTGCGCGTTCAAGCCGACACGCTGCGTACCCAACGGGTGCAGCAGTTGGAAGAGCAGGCGGCCCGAACCAGTGTCAAACTGGTCTTCCCCCTGGTCTTGTTCATCTTTCCGGCCCTGTTTCTGGTCACCCTGGGGCCGGCTGTCCTCCAGATGCTGGACTCGTTCCAAGCCCTCACCAATCAGTAAGGAGAAAGACAAATGGAAAGCACAACCCTCATCCAAGTCGTCTGTGGCGTTCTCGCCTTCATCGTACTCGCCATCATGGTGCAGCGCCGTCGCGCCCGCGCCAGGTAAGCCTGCACCAGGTAACAGGAGAGACTTCCACTATGGACAACCAGCTCCTTTTCGGCGCAGGTTCCAACCCCGCGCCGAAGAGGAATTAACCACGTCTTCAAAGGAGAATCGCAATGAACCCAACAACTGTGCAGATCATTTGTGGAGCTTTGTGTCTGGTGATCTTGGTCGTTATGGTACTGCGCCGCCGCTCCAAGGCTCGCTAGAGCGCTTTTCCAATGCATGTGCCCTTGCTGAGATCGCGCGAGGCAGCTTTTTCTTGAGAAAAAGCTACTCGGCGGTTGCGATTTCGGGGTAGGACAATTGGAGAACTGCTTGAGTCCGCCGCGCCGCCAACTGCCAAGCCGCGCCTCGTGCGGGCCGTGCGGTGGTGTGTGCGCTCCGCCGTTCGCGCTCCCTTTTGGGCGCGCAATCCGTTGTGCTGGCCAGGAAGTGATGTTGCCGATGAGAAACAGGAATCGTGCCATATGCCGGATAGCGCTGCGTTGGGCCAGGCCCGCGCGCGCCCTGGCCACTGGCCAGGAGGGCGGTGCGCTGGTGGAGCTGGCCATGGCTTTGCCCATCATGCTGGCCCTGCTTACCGCCATCGTCTCCTTTGGCATGGCCTTCAGCAACCAGCTCACCCTCACCCAGGGCCTGGGCACCAGTGCGCAGTTTTTGCAGCAGATCCGCACCACCACCACCGATCCCTGCGCCGACACCATGAACGCGCTCTCCCAGGCCGCGCCCACGCTCAAGAAAACCAACATCATCCTGATGATCACCATGAACGGGACCACGGTTTCCGGCAGCAGTTGTTCCGGCAGCCAGTCCAACCTGATCCAGGGCCAGCCCGTTACGGTGGCCGCAACCTATCCCTGCAGTCTGATGGTCTATGGTGTGACGCTTAGCTCCACCTGCCGACTGGGCGCGCAGGTTACCGAGTACGAGTACTAGAGCGTTTCTCCGAGGATGCTCTAACCGCAACACGGGGAAAGAAGACCATGAACGCACAGAGGAAAGGTCGGTTGAGTGAGCTGCTCCGGGGAGAGTCCGGACAGGTGCTGCAGTGGGCAGCGCTGTCCATGGTGGGCCTGATCGGCCTGTGCGGCCTCACCATTGATGGCGGCCGCGCCTACGTGGCCCATAGCCAGATGCAGAACTATGCCAACGCCGCCGCCCTGGCAGCGGCCTGGCAGGTGTATGACAGCAACAGCACCGCCAGCGTCACCAATACCGCCACCAGCTATAGCGCCAGCTCCGGCGACAAGAACTACACCAGCAACGGGGGCGCCGTTACCACCACCGTGAGCCTCAAGTGCTTGAATTCGCTCTTGCCCAGCGGCTCCAAATGCATCACCGGCTCGCCCAACAACGCGGTCGTGGTCAAGCAGACGGTTACCGTGCCCATGACCTTCATGAAGTTGTTCGGCGTCTCCCAGCTCAGCGTGACTTCCACTGCCACGGCCTCCATGCAGGGCGCATCGCAGCCGTGGAATGTGGCCATCATCCTGGACGCTACCGGCTCCATGGGCACCACCGACTCCAACTGCAGCGGCGTGACGGAGTTTCAGTGCGCCACCAATGGCATTGAGGCTCTGCTGGCCGCCGTCAATCCCTGCCCCATTGGCGTTGCCACCTGCACCGCCTCCAGCTCCAACTTCCATGTGGCGCTGTTCTCGTTCCCCGCCGTCTCCACCGCCACTGTGGGCTACGACTACGACTGCAGTTACAACACGCCCTACTACACCATCTATCCGCTGCCCATTCCAGGAGCCACCAGCTACCCGGCAACGACCTACACATCGGGTAGTGGGCGGAGTCTCCAATCCTTCACCTCGACCTACGAGATCACCTACGGGGCCAGCGATGCCGATGCCAACGGCTTTCTGAGCAACTACTACTCCACCTCCGCCTCCAACCACCTCAACTCCAGCTCTTCCATTGTGAAGGCGGTGAGCGGCTGCATGAGCCCCATCCAGAGCGCCGGATGGGGAACGGGCGCGATTCAGGGCGCCTACTCCGGCGGCATCACCTATTACGCGGGAGCCGTCTACGCCGCGCAATCCGCGCTCATTGCTGAAAAGACTCTCTATCCCAAGGCCAAGAACGCCATCATCTTCCTCAGCGATGGCCAGGCCAACCTGGTTACCTCCACCGGCGACTTTCCCACCTCCTTTACTCCTTCGCCCAGCGGCTCGGCCGACTATCTGCTGACCTCGACCGGATACTATCCATCGGCCACTGACGAGTGCCAGCAGGCCATCCTGGCTGCCCAGGCCGCTACGACTGCCGGTACCACCGTCTTCGGCGTGGCCTACGGCAGCGAGCAGACCGGCTGCAGCTCCGGTTCCGGCGCAACCGACACCACGCTCATCGCCACCGGACACAACCAGTCCTTCAGCAGCGTCTCCCAGCTCACCCCCTGTATGACAATCGAGAACATGGCCTCTTCGCTCGGCTCCTTTTACTCCGACTGGAACCAGAGCGGCTCGGGCCTGGATAACACCTGCGTGGACAACTCCCACTCCGTCGTCAGCTTGCAGGACATTTTTCTCTCCATTGCCTCCAACTTCACCACTCCACGTCTGCTGCCCAACAGCGCGACGTAGCAGGTCTGACGGCAGGGGTCAGGGATCAGGGACTGAGGGAATCGTAGCGCCGACCTCCTGGTCGGCTGTAGCGGGGGCCTCCCGGCCCGCGCTCGTTTCTGATCAGACCTGGGGGACTGGAAGGAGCAGGGACCTTCAGGTCCCTCAAGCCTCACGCCAAAAGAAAGCATCCGGGGTTTCAACCCCGGATGCTTTTCGCCGCGACCGGAAGCCCTTTTACCCGGCGCGCAGCGCGTCTGTGCTGCATGCAATGCCGCGCAGCGCGTCTGCTGCATGCAATGCCCCCACCGCAGGTGGTTATAGCTCTGGGATCACCAGCAAAACCTCGACCCGCGCCGGTTTGCCTTCAGCGGAGGCGGGACGGAACTGCCACTCGGCCAGCGTCTTCAGCACAAAACCGGCCTCCGGAAAGTCAGCCGGGAAGGCGATCTCCAGATCCTCAAAGCGGCCATCGGTATTCACATAGCCATGCACCATCAGGGCATCGGAGTTGAAGGCGCCGGAGGGCAGGTTGGGGCGCACAATGCTGAACGGCCAGGGCGCTTCCAGGTGCGTCACCGCGCCCCCGGCGGCAGCCTCGTCGTCGGCAGTGGCGGCATATTCCAGCGTCCAACTGCGCCTGAGCCCCACGTGCAGATACACGGTGTAGGCCATCCGTCCCCGCCACACCGAGGAGAGCTCTGGATACTGGTCCTCGATCGATGCGCCCACCACCACCGCGCTGAACTGTCCGTCGCGGGCCAGCGTGATCTGGCTGGTGTGCGTGGCCTCTTCGGCCACCTCAAAGCTGGAACTTGCCGGGGCCCGCTCCATGGCTCCGGCGGCTTGGGCGGCGCGCGGGTCGGCGGGTTTCGGGGCCAAGAGCTTTGGATCTGCGGCGCTCGTCTCGGCCAGGGGTGGGTTGAGGGCCTTGGTTGCCGCGGCGGCTTCTTCGGAGTGGGTGTCCAGCCCGGTGGTGCCGTTGGACTCGGTCGCGGTCTCATTCACCGCCGGCAACACGGCCGTCCCATGCTTCAGTTGCAGTTGCCCCAGAGCCATCACCGCCGCCGGGGTGGGCGGGGTCTTGGCCTGGGTGCTCATCGAGGGCGGCTTCTCCTCGTGGCCCGGCGCATGGATGCGGATGGGCGTGGTGGCGGCAATCACCGCCGGCAGCTTGAGCGAGGCGGAGATCTCCGGCACCAGGCTGGCTTCGGCCAGCTCCGTCTCCAGATTGGGCGCGTCCGGCGCGGGCGCAACGTTGGCCGTCACCGGCTTCTCTGCCGCGGGCGGCGCAATCTCCGGCGTGGGGGTGTTCTCCGCGGTCCAGACGACCACCGTGGGCAGCGGAACCTCGTGGATTAGATCGGCCTCGGTGGGCAGATCCGGTTGCAGCAGCAACTGGCGGCTCTTGTGCAGCTTGAGTGGCGGCGCAGCCTGCTTCAGCCTGGCCTCGGTGCTCTTGTTCGGCAGGGGCGAGCGCGCAGGCGCAAAGATGGGATGGCGCTTGGGCCGGTCCGGCGAGTCCAGCGCAATCCGCCGCACTGCCAGATGATCGTGCAGCGGACGCGGATCAAGCGGCGGCACATAAAAGACGCCAAAGCTGACCACAAACACCGCCAGACTATGGAAGAGCAGCGACGCAACAAAGCCTGCCGGCAGACGCGAGGTCTCCGGCGGTTGGGCGAACAGCTCCAGGCTTTGTAAATGACTCATGGGCCCGCAACTCCCTTGCGGATTCGAGCGGTTCCAGGATCGACAGACGCAATACGCCAGACTGCAACTTCCATGTTCGCGGACGGGTAGGGCTTCGGCGCGGGGAACTGTGCGGAAATAAGACAGTGATTCCCAAAATATTTTCTATTTCTGTTTTGGGAATGAGGGATCTCTCATGTTTTGTATCGTTTCCGGGCGATTCGTCCTCGGAAGGAACAGCGCAAGCGTTGATTCCACGGATTTTCCCAACTCGTCAGATGGCCAAAGTAACGTAGGAGAGAAATGTGCCGATAAGCTACAGTGCCGAGCGCAGAATGTCTGTGCATGGCGGTGAAACACGCATCCGGAGGGGTCCGGTAGCGGAGACCAACGGCAGAAGGCCCGCAAGATCCGCGGGGTGAGGCGGAGGGATGAATCGCAGATTGACGACAATTCTGGTGGTGGCTTTGGCCATTGCCGGGCTGTGCAGCCTGGCAGCCTTCCGGCTGATGAGCCGCCGCGCGGAGGCTGCCAAACCGGCGCCCACCACGCGTGTGGTCACCGCGGCCCGCGACATCAAGCTGGGCACGGTGCTGGCGGCCAGCGACGTGACGCTCGCGGACGTTAACGGCCAGCCGCCCAAGGGATCGTTTCTGAAGCTGGAAGACGCCCTGGGCCGGGGTGCCGTGGCCTCCATCTTCCAGGGTGAAACGGTGCTGGAGAGCCGACTGGCGGCGCGCGGTTCGGGCGGCGGACTGGCCTCCACCATTCCCCAGGGCATGCGTGCCTGCGCCGTTCGGGTGGATGAGGTGGTGGGCGTGGCCGGCTTTGTCACCGCCGGGCAGCGCGTGGATGTGCTGGCCAGCGGCATGCGCTCGGGCGCCAACATGATGCCCACCAATGCGGGCGATGGCTTTACCTCGCGCATCATTCTGCAAAATATCCAGGTGCTCTCGGCCGGCACCGACATCCAGAAGGATGCCGAAGGCAAGCCGAAGACGGTGCAGGTGGTGAACCTGCTGGTGACTCCCGAGCAGGCGGAGACGCTGAGCCTGGCCACCAATCAGTTGCGCATCCAGCTGGTGTTGCGCAACCCAATGGATACCACGGTGACGGCGGTGCATAGCATGGCCATGGGCAATTTGATGTCGGATGAGCCGCTGGCGGCGCTCCCTGAGCCCCGCCACGGCGCCGCGTCGCAGCACCGCAAAACGGGCACGGTTCCGGTGAACTATTCGGTGGAGATTTTGAACGGCACAACGCGTACCGAAGAGCATTTCAAGATGCCAGAGGTGAAGCAATGAGAGCCAGAACGAGATCTGCTTTCTGGGGTTGGAGCCTGGCCGCCGCGTTGGTCCTGATCAGTCTGCCGCCGCTTTACGGACAGGCCGTGCTGGCCAAGCCGGTGGCCGCGGCCGACATGCAAAACGATCTGGCCGTGACGGTGGGCAAGAGCGTGCTGATTGACACCTCGCGGCCCATTGCGCGGGTGGCCGTGGGCTTGGGCGAAGTGGCTGAGGCGCGCGTCATCTCGCCGATTGAGGTGATGATCAACGGCAAGACGGTGGGCGAAACCAGCCTCATTCTCTGGGATCGCCAGGGTGGCCGCCAGTTCTTCAACGTGCGGGTCCGCGCCGCCTCTGGAGCGGCTGAAACCACGCTGGAGGCGGTACGCCGCGAACTGCGCACCGAGCTGCCCACCCAGCCCCTCACCGTGACCGCGGAAAACGGCATTGTGTACTTGCGCGGAACCGTGAAGGACCTGACCGCTGCCTCGCGCGCGGTGCAGATCAGCGCCATGGCCGGCAAAGTGATCAACCTGCTCAACGTGGAGCTGCCCCCGGCCGAGCCGCAGATTTTGCTCAAGGTGCGCTTTGCCAGCGTGGATCGCTCCAAGGCCAACCAGTTGGGCATCAACCTCTTCAACCTGGGGCTGGGCAACGTGCTGGGCGGCATCTCCACAGGCCAGTTCTCGCCGCCCACCGTCGCTTCCGGCTCCACTACCGGCGGCATGGCCGGTTCCATCGGTACGGCCACGGTCCCCAACCAAGGCAACTTCATGGCCTACTTTCCGGGCCTCAACGCCGGCGCCACCATCACGGATCTGGAGCAGAAGGGCGTGGTCGAGGTGCTGGCCGAACCCAACCTGGTGGCCACCAACGGCAAGCAGGCCAGCTTCCTGGCCGGCGGCGAGTATCCCTATCCGGTGGTGCAGCCGGGGTCCAGCGGCTCCGGCGCCTCGGTCTCCATTGAGTTCAAGGAGTACGGCATTCGGCTCAACTTTTTGCCGGTGATCACACCGCGCGGCTCGTTGCGCCTGCAGGTTGCGCCGGAGGTCAGCTCGCTCGATACCACCAACTCGGTGGAGATCTCCGGCTTCGACGTGCCGGCCATCTCCACCCGCAAGGTGCGCACCGAAGTCGAACTCAAGCCGGGCGAGAGCTTCATCATCGGCGGCCTGCTCGACAATCGCGAGACGGAAGTGCTGCAAAAGATCCCCTTCATCGGCGACATTCCGGTGCTGGGCAAGTTCTTTCAGTCCATGTCGCGCAACCGCACCAACACGGAGCTGATCGTGGTGGTTACGCCGGAGCTGGTCAAGCCGATTGAGAGCACCGAGGCGCAGCCCAACCTCAAGTTCCCCAGATCGTTCCTGCCGCAGGACGCGAATACGGTCCTGCATACTCCCGATCAGAAGACGACGGCTCAGCCCGCGCCCGCCACCATTCCGGTGGAGAAGCTGATGGAGAGCATGAAGCCGGAGCCGAGCATGGTCATTGAAGGCGGCAAGGGCGGCTTTGGCAGCGCCTCCAGCATGTCCAGTTCCACCACCACATCCACGGCCCCGCAAGCCGTTGCGCCCGGGCCTTAGGAGCATTTTTCTTTTGGTATAGACTTCCGTGCCCCATCCATTTCCGTGTTCTTGGCGGAAATGGGTGGGATACCTAGAAAATCAGGTCTACACCATTTCACAAAATGCCGTAGGAGCTTGTGGTGAACGTCGAAGAAGGGCTAAAACCGCCTCTCAGGGCCGAAAGCCCAGTTGGTTTTGCGGTAATTACGGCACGGCTAAACCCGTGCCCTTTCAAATCATGACTATCAGCACAGGATGCTAAGGGGGAATCGCCGTGTCCATATTCAATCCGCTGCGCTGGATCGCTGCTCGTATCCGTGCTCGCAAACGCCTGCTGCATGCCACCCTGCGGGTTACCGATGAGACGCGTGGAACGGAGCTGGCCTCGCGCCTCAAGACCGCTTCCACCAGTGCCCAGCGCAATCGCGGACTGTTGGGCCGCGACGCGCTGGGCTCCGGCGAAGGCCTGTGGATTGTGCCCTGTCAGGCGGTACACACCTTCTTCATGCGCTTTCCCATCGATCTGGTCTACCTGGACCGGCAACTGCGCGTGCGCAAGATCAAGAAGCACGTCAGGCCCTGGCGCATCTCTTTTTGCTTCGCGGCGGACTCGGTGCTGGAGCTGCCGGCTGGCGCCACGCGTGCGGCTGAAACCGTTTGCGGTGACCAGCTGCTGTTTGAAGAAGTTCCTGCCGCGGAGTCGGCCGCCGTCCCAGCCTGAAAAAAGAAGAGCGCTGTCCCAGCCTGACAGCAAGCCTGAGGCGCATCCCGCGCCCGCGCGGAGCGCGTTTGGCCCCACCGCAGGTGGCCCGCGTCTGTTAAGTTATCTTAATCAATAGCAAACTCGGGGTGTCCGAAATGCGAGCAGCCTTATCTTCTTAGGGACTTGGTTCGATAGGAGCAGTATGGGTTGCACCCGGCTGAGGCTGGGCGAGTCCCTTCACGGAGAAGATCATGAACGATATGCTCATCAAACTGTACGTTAAGTTCCAGGAACTTGCGAGCCGCGAGGAGGGCCAGGACCTGGTCGAGTATGCTCTGGTTGTGGCGCTGATCGCTTTTGGAGCCGTCGCCGGCATGAAGTCTTTGGCCGGCGGCATCAGCACCGCATTCACTAACATCACCACGGCACTGAGCACCAACATCACGTAGTTGTTGTTGTTTCCGCGCCCGGTGGCGCACTCAGTCCTCAGCCAACTTGCGGGAGAGCGCGGCGCGTTTTCCCGCAGGCTTGACGCGGACTGTCGATCTTGCGCACACGGTCTCGAAGCGGGGATTGCTTCCCGCTTTGCCAACCGCGGAATCCCTCTTCGCACACGGTTCGCCTTGCTGAGTTTGCGACATTCTCCACCCGCCTGCCTCTCTTGTTACTGGCTCCTTGGATGGCATGGGAAATCGGGCTAACCGGACGCGGCACTTCGGCGCGTCGCGGAGTTCAACATGCGCCAGTTCCTCCATCTTCTGTACCGCAAACTGCACCTGCTTCTCTCCGAGGAGCGTGGTCAGGATCTGGTTGAATACGCACTGATCGTAGCTCTCATCTCGTTCTGTGCCGTGGCCAGCATGCGCACCCTGGCTACCACCATCAGCACCACTTTCACCAACATCAACACCTTGCTCGGTTCCACCGTCACCTAGTCCATCCCGCGCTGCGTGGATAGCCGCACCGCAGGTGCCGCGAAGCGCGGATGGCCCCACCGCAGGTGGCAGGTGGCAGGCGGCCGATGAGAGACCCATGATCCTGATTCCCGCCGAAGTCGACCGTGACTCCCCGCTGCTCTTGATCGAGTTTGGCCTGACCGCGATTGCCTTTGCCGCGGCCTTTGCGTGGCCTCGTTTGGGATCGAGTTCTTTCCGCGCCGTGGAGCGTGCCTTGGGCCGCCTGGCCCGGCGCAAGCTGCTGGCGGTGTTGGTGGTGGCCCTGGCCGCGCTCTTGTTGCGCCTGGCCCTGCTGCCGCTCCACCCCATCCCCGCGCCCTTTGCCCCCGACGACTTCAGCAACCTGCTTTCCGCTGACACCTTTGCCCACGGCCGCCTGGCCAATCCCACCCCTGCCCTGTGGACGCACTTCGAGAGCATCCACATCGACATGCTGCCCACCTACGGCTCCATGTACTTTCCCGCCCAAGGCCTGGTAATGGCTCTGGGGCAGGTCTTCTTCGGTCATCCCTGGTTTGGCGTGCTCCTTTCGAGCGTGCTCTTCTGCGCCGCTCTTACCTGGATGCTGCAGGGCTGGCTGCCGCCGGGCTGGGCGCTGCTGGGCGGCTTGCTGGCTGTCGTGCGCCTGGGCCTGTTCAGCTACTGGATCAACACCTACACCGGTGCGGGCTTCCTGTCGGCGCTGGGCGGCGCGCTGGTGCTGGGCGCTCTGCCTCGTGTCAAGAAGGGCACGCGCCTCATCGATTGCGTGCTGCTGGCCGCAGGAGCTTCCATCCTGGCCATTACCCGGCCGTACGAGGGCCTGTTGCTCTGCCTGCCGGTATCCGCGGCGCTCGTCTACTGGATGCTGCGCGGTCCGCGCCGTCCGGATCCGCGCGTGTTGCTCTTGCGTGCAGCGCTGCCCGTGGCGATCCTCATTGCCACGCTCGGCTGGTTTGGCCTCTACAACCAGCGCGCCTTTGGCAACGCCACCACGCTGCCCTACACCGTGAACCGCGCCGCTTATGCCATGGCACCCTATTTTGTTGGGCAGCAGCCGCGTCCTGAGCCCCACTATCGTCACGCCGTCCTGCGCCAGTTCTATTACCAGAGTGAGATGGTGGCCTTCAACAAAACCCATGGCTGGGTGCGCTTTGTGCCCGTGGCCATGATGAAGATTGCCCTGGCGCTGCGCTTCTTTGCCGGGGTACTGCTCCTGCTGCCGCTGCTTTCCGTGCATCGCGCCCTGCGCGACAAGCGCATCCGCTTCCTGCTGCTTTGCCTGGCCGTGCTCATGGCGGGCATGGCCATTGAGATCTTCCTCATCCCGCATTATCTGGCCGACTTTACCTGCGTCTTCTACGCCATCGGACTGCAGTGCATGCGTCATCTCTGCTGGTGGCAGCCGGAGCGCAAGCCGGTGGGCCGCATGCTGGTGCGTCTGGCCGTGGTCTTCTGCCTGGGCATGGCGGTTCTGCGCTGCTGCGTTGTGCCGCTGCACATGGAAGTGGGCCTGTGGCCAGCCGCCAAATGGAGCGGCATGTGGACCGGTCCAGAGAACTTTGGCCAGGAGCGCGCCCAGCTTGCGAAGCAGCTTGCAGCCCTGCCCGGCAACCAGCTGGTCCTGGTCCGCTATGACACGTGGCACAACCCGCTGGACGAGTGGGTGTATAACTCAGCCGCGCTGGAATCCTCCCAAGTCATCTGGGCTCGCCAGATGACGCCTGCCGAGGACCGCGACCTCGTAACGCACTACGCCAACCGCACCGTCTGGTTGGCGGAGCCTGACGCAGTGCCGGCCCGCCTCACGCCCTATTCCCCCGCCGCCCGCTGATCCATAGATCCATAGGTCTGGAGATCCGGCCCTCCAAAAGAAACTCCGTGCCCCATCCATTGCGCGGGCTTTATCGCGCAATGGGTGGGAAGCCCTGACCGGATGAGTAAGGGCCGTATCTATCGCTCAACTCCCCGCTACCGCTGCCGATAAACACAGCAGCCGGATTGCGTCCGGCGCTGGGAGAGCTACGTCCATGCTGAACGGAAAGCGCATTGCGGTGGTCATGCCCGCTTACAACGCTGAGAAGACGCTGGCCAAGACGGTTGCCGAGCTCACCGATGTGGTGGACATCCGTATCCTGGTGGACGATGGCAGCAGTGACCACACCGCTGACCTGGCCCGCTCGCTCGGTGTGCTGACCTTCCGCCACGATCGCAACTACGGTTACGGCCGCAACCAGCAGACCTGCTATCGCGAGGCGCTGGCCGCCGGAGCTGACATTGTGGTCATGCTCCACCCCGACTACCAGTACACCCCGCTGCTGGTGCCTGCCATGGCGGGCATGATTTCGAGCGGCGTCTACGATATGGTGCTGGCCTCGCGCATCCTGGGCGCGGGCGCGCTGCAGGGCGGCATGCCCCGCTACAAGTACGTGGCCAACCGCCTGCTCACTGCCTTCCAGAATTTTTTTCTTGGCATCAAGCTCTCGGAGTATCACACCGGATATCGCGCCTTCTCGCGCCAGATGCTGGAAACCCTTCCGCTGCTCGAAAACTCCGACGACTTTGTCTTTGACAACCAGATGGTTGCGCAGGCCGCGGTCTTTGGCTTCCGCATTGGCGAGATCAGCTGCCCGACCAAGTATTTCCCTGAGGCCAGTTCCATCGACTTCCGCCGCAGCGTGACTTACGGTCTGGGCGTGCTTGGAACCACCATGGGCGCGGTGGCGCATCGGCTAGGCATCTGGCGGCAGCCACGCTACGGCGCGGAAGGCCGTAAAGTGGTTGGCTACTACAGCCCCATCGCCCACGGCGATTAGTCTTTCTCGTCAACGGCGGAACACTCGCGGTGGGCCAGCCGCACTCGATTTGAACCCTCCCCAAGAGTGTTGGCTCCGTGCTCCAGCAGCCTGTGTGAAAGTCCGGTTTTGAAAGGGCACGACTTGAGTCGTGCCGTAAGTGACTCAAAAATAAACCTGGGCTTTAGCCCTTGAGGAACGTATCCATTCAGGCGACGCGAAGCGGTCTGCCGCACCGCAGGTGCCTACAGGCCAAGTTCCTTCCAGATCGCGCCCACGCGGGCCTTGGTGGCGGCATCCATTTCCAGCATCGCTGGCCAGGGCCGATTGAAGCCTTCAGCCTTCCATTTGCGCGTAGCGTCAATGCCCATCTTCGAGCCGTAGTTGGGCAGGCGCGCCGCGTGGTCCAGCGAGTCCACCGGGCCCAGCATGAACTGGATATCGCGCTCCGGGTCGATGTTGTTGGCCACCCGCAGCACCACCTCCGGAACGTTCTGCACGTCGCAATCCTCATCCACAATCACAATGCACTTGGTGAACATGGCCTGGCCCAGGGACCAGATGGCGTTCATTACCTTGCGAGCCTGGCCGGGATAACTCTTGCGGATCGACACCAGCATCAAGTTGTGCGCCACCCCTTCGGGGGGTAGATTGATGTCAACTATTTCAGGTATAGAAAGCTTCATCGCCGGCAGAAAGATGCGCTCCACGGCCTTGGCGAGCCACGCGTCCTCCATGGGTGGTTTGCCGACAATGGTGGCCGCGTAGATGGGGTTCGTGCGGTGGGTGATGCAGGTCAGGTGGAAGACCGGATACTCGTCCGTCATGGTGTAAAAGCCGGTGTGGTCGCCAAAGGGGCCTTCGGTGCGCAGCTCGCCCAGCTCCACGTAACCTTCGAGAATGATCTCAGCGTGGGCGGGGACCTCAAGGTCCACCGTCTCGCATTTGACGATCTCCAGCGGCTTGCCGCGCAGGAAACCTGCAATCATGAACTCTTCCACTTCTGGAGGAGCGGGAACGATGGCGGAGAATGTGGTGGCGGGATCGGTGCCAATGGCTACGGCCACCTCCAGCCGCGCGCCCTTCTGCTTGCTGACGGAAACCTGCGGCAAGCCACCGATGGGGCCGTCTGGAATGGCCACCGCGCCGCCCGAGGACTCCGCCATGGCGGCAACACCTGCGGTGAGCGGACTATCGGTCGATCCAAGCGAGGCAAGGGCGCGCAGGCCGTTGCGATAGTGCTCGGCGGCAACCTTTTGGCGCTGCCAGTGCATGCCGGTGGTTTGTCCATCGAAGACCTGCATGCGATACATGCCGATGTTGCGGCGGCCGGTCTTGGGGTCGCGCGTATGCACGCAGGGCAGGGTGATAAAGCGGCCGCCGTCGTGCGGCCAGCACTTGAGAATGGGGAAGGCGTTCAGGTCGAAGCCCTCGCGCAGGATCACTTCCTTACAGGGCGCATCTTTGGCCTGAACAGTTTTTGGAAAGGCCGCGGTGAGCGCGCCCAACTGGGGCAGCATCTTGAGCTTGTCCAGAAAGCCTTCGGGGGCCTTCATCTGCATCAGGCCGGTGATGCGCTCGGCGATCTGCTCCAGCCGGTCCACGCCGAGCGCGAGGGCCATGCGTTTCTCCGAACCAAACTGATTGATGAGCACCTGCTGGCCGGGATGGCCCTTGATGTTTTCGAAGAGCAGCGCGAGGCCGCCTACATCGTACTGGGCGCGAGTGTGCGCAGCGCCCACGGTTGAGGCCGCCTGAGAGCCGATCTTGGAGACGCGGTCCGTGATCTCGGTGATCTCAAGATCCGCGGAAACTTCCGTGCGGATGCGCTTGAGTTCGCCGTGCTTTTCAAGGGTTTTGATCCAGTCGCGCAGGTCGTCGTAGGCCAAGGGAAGCTCCTCGGGGCTCCGGGGAGCCCTCAGAGACATTCTAGCTGGCTGACGCTACGGTCCCACCTCCGGCAATGGGTTGCTCTCCAGCAACTTCACGGTAGCCGCGTAGCGGTGGAAGTTGGAGTAGGTGGCCGTCATGCGGCGATCATTGGGCCCATTGTGCGACTCAAAGCGCACCGGCAGCAGGAAGGTATCATCGCCCAGTTTTTGCGGTGCAAACTCCACGTCCGCAAACACCACGTCGTGATGCAACCGCGCGGACTCGGCGGACATGCTGCGCGTCACATGCCACACCCGGCCCGTGTCCGGCTCGACGATCAGCGTCTTGTGGAATTCCTCCGGCCTATCAGGGCACTCCTCCGGATCGGCGTCCGGCCGGTTCCAGAGTTCGAGCTTGACCGTGGAGTTGGTGGGGCCGGCCGAAACCCGGTAGTTGGTGCAGTGGCTGCCTGGCTGGCCGCCGAAGCCGATGATGTTGATGAAGATGCCGTTGACGAAGTAGGGCGGAGCAATCACCACCTTGCGCTTGAAGGAAGGCAGCATCAACTCGCGCTTGGGCGGCTTGCCGTCAACCAGCCGGAAGGTATAGGAATCCTGGAGCTTGTCGGAGTTATCCTGGCTGCGTATCTCGCGCAAGGTCATCTCCAGCTTCATCTCCGTTTTCAGTTGGCTGTCTTCCCAGGCCTGGCTCACCGCCGACTCATCCACCTCAAAGGACGGCACGCTGGCGCGGTACTGTTTGGCGTACGCATGAATACGTGGCACCAGCTCTTCCGGGGTAGGCAACTGTTGCGCGCCGACGCTGGATGCGGCAGCCAGGAGGAGGAGCCAGGGAAGAGTCTTTTTCATGGCCAGAATTCTAGCATTGAGCGGCTCCCGGGCAGCGCTGCAATGAAACCAGAGTTGTCGTAGGCCGAAACCCATGCTCTCAGGTCGATGCGACCATCAGGGAGCGGCAACCTTGCAGAAGATAGAAGACTAGCTCAAAGGCTTGCCGGAGAAGATAAACCGCTGGTTGCCGCGATGGCATCCAGCGGAAAACCGCGTTCGCGCCAGGCGTCGAGCCCGCCGCGCAGGGGCCTGACGCGCTCAATGCCCAGCTTTTGCAGGGTCATGGCGGTTTTGGCGGCGGTGGCCTCACTGGGGCAGGAGCAGAACAACACCACCTCGCGGTCGCGGGGAATCTCCTGATTGCGGCGGGTAAGCGAGTCGGGCGCAAAGTGATGGGCACCGGCCAGCGTAACCGGGTCAGAAGCCAGCTCCAGAGGATGGCGCAGATCGACGATGAAGACCTCGTCGCCCTGATCAAGCCAACGCTTCAACTCTTCTGGCTCAATGCGAGAGGCGGCCAGTTCCTTGAGGATCATGGCGCGGCGGACGATGCGCGCGGCCAGAAACGCGCCAATGCCCACCGCCAGCAGCGCGCCGGAGAAGTGGCCCACCCAGTTGAGCAGTTCCGCGCTCTGGCTGAGCAGCCCGGCAAAGCAGCGGCCCGCCAGCAGGATGGAGCCTACCCAGAGCATGGAGCCCAGCGTGTCGTAGTACAGAAAGCTGCGCGCGCTCATGCCGTTTTGCCCGGCCACGGGCGGAGCCACCGTGCCCAGGCCGGGCACAAACTTGGCAAAGATCAGCATGGTCCCGCGGCGCTTGCTGAAGGAGACCTGGGTGCTGCGCACGCAGGTGGTGGGTTCCAGCGATAACTTGCAGAGAAGATTGAGCACCGCGTGCCCATAGCGGCGGCCGATGAAGAACCAGGCCGTATCGGCGAGGAGCGCGGCGGCCAGAGCGGCCAAAAAGGCCAGGGAAAGATTGATTTGCCCTGCTGCCGAGAGTGCGCCAGCGGCCATCAGCACCGGCACAGCGGGCAGGGGCACGCCCAGCTGTTCGATCAGTACCCAAACAAAAACGACAAGATAGCCATAGGTGAGCAGAATGTGAGTCGGTAGTTCCATGGCGTCTCCTGGGTGGTGGTGGCAATAAATGCATTTGGACCGGAGGCGGGGGAACGTGCGGGCGCGATAAGGTCTCTTACTGTTCGATGATCGGGACCCAGGTTTGGGTTCAGAACGCAGGGCAGGGCGGTGTGAGGGAGGAGCTAGTTCTAGGAGCGCGGATCGGGAGGCCCACGCACCAGCCGACCAGGAGGTCGGCGCTACAACCAGATGGGCGCACCAAAGGAAAAAGCCCTGCACGATGAACATCGTGCAGGGCCCTTTGTTGCGGTGATTGCTTTACTTGCCGAGCACCGCGGCCAGAGCGTTGGCCAGCAGGCGCGTCTGGACCAGCGGTGAGGCGGAGCCGGTGAGGCCGTCAAAGAGCACTGCCCCCTTGCCCAGCCGGGTGGTGAAGGCTGCCGCGCCTACCGTCATCCCGTGGTCGCGCGCGTAGCCGGCGATGGTATGGACGTTGGCGCCGCTTACCTGCACGCCAAAGCAGTTGTTCACGTTGAACTGGTAGTCGCCCCTGGCGACCTCAGCCTGCGGCAGGCCGCTAAAGAGGGCGTGATGGGGAATGAGGATCCAGTTGCCCATCCACGAAGCACGCGCCGAGCCGATAACGCCCTCGAAACTGAGCGCGCCTTGCTTGGCCAGCAGGGCGAGAGCCGGGGTGGCGGAGCTGGCGTCGGGCGCGGTGACCACCAGCGGGGTGCCAGCCGCAACCTGGGCCAGAATCTCCGGTGTGAGGTTGCTGGGTGGAATATAGCTCTTCCACACCAGGCCGTCATGGTCGGTATAGTCCTCGCCGCCCAGCGAGTAAGCCTCGGTCTTGCCCGCAATCTCAATCTTGATAGCGTTGTAGAGGGCCTCGCGATAGGCCGCGCTGCCGCCGGTGATGTTGTCGGCGCTTAGCTCAATGGCGCCGTCCACAGTGTCGACGTTGAAGGTCTTGGTCAGCGCGGTAGCGCCGCCGTGGGCCTCACTGGCAATGTCAAAGGCTTTGGCCACCACCTTGTGGTTGAGCTCGATGTCGAAGGTGCGGCTGCCCTTGCGCGCATCGGCGGCATCGGAAAAGTAGAGCGAGACCTTGGCCGTGCCCGCAGGCAGGCCGCCAAAGTGCAGCGAGAATCCATGCGCCTTGCCCCGAATGCTGGAGCGGAAGAGGGTTTCGTCACTGGTGTTGGCGATCTTGGAGCCGTCATCCACGTGCACAATGTTGCCGTTGGACTTTTGCACGGCCAGAATCGCGTCGTAATGAGAGCCAGGCTTATAGGCCTCGAGCGTAAGCTGCTTCACCGTGGCCAGTTGCTTGGCGATAGGTTCCAGATCGCCCACCACGCCGATGCGCGCTACCTTCAGAGTGGCCGGAGCGGGCGCGAGGACCTCCAGCGTCTCCGAGTTTTCCGCCGCCGTTGCGCCCTTCAGCGCAAGGTGTAGCGTGTAGTTCCCTTCCCCCAGTGCGGGCGTTTTGACCGCCATCTGCACCGGATAGACAAAGTGGTCCTGGACATACGCGGGCACTGGCCAGTTGCCGAGCGCAAGCTCCTTGCCATCGGGCGCGGTGAGGGTTAGCTCCAGCATGCCGGCAGCGGCCTTGGCCGTCTCGTTCAAGAGATAAACGTCCACCAGCACCATGTCGCCGGCGGCGTGGATGATGCCGCGCGGACGCACCACGGGCAAGAGCGGGGCCAGATGCGGAGCCAGCAGCTTTGGGTCGGCCTTGGGATTGCGCAGGGCGTCCACCAGGCCGGAGTGGTTCTCAATCGCAGTAGATTCCCAGCCGCTGATCGAGAGAATGTCGTTCGAGTCCGAGAGGCGCGCCGACTCAATGACGCGACCCCAGAACTCCATGGTCTTCTTGCCAATCTCCTCATACACCGCTTCGGTGGTGGGGAAGATGGAGCGCATGCCGGCCTTGTCGAGGAAGGCAGCGTAACCGGCATCCATGGCGCGATGATCGGCCAGGTCGTAGCTGGCGCCACCGCGGGCCTCCACCTGCGAGACCATCAGGCCGTGGTGATCGGCCGAGGCCGCGCCCAGCATCTCACCCCAGTCCACAATCTCCTTGGGATCGTCCAGGCGATGGGTGAAGTGCTCGGGGTCTTTGTACAGGTCGTCGGTCCACACGCCGGGACCGCCCACGGTGTGCTGATCGCGCCACCCGCTGTAGCCGGTGCCATCATCGTGGTAGGCGGTGTTGTCCCAGGGGCTAAGCCAGGCCTCGTGCATGTAGTTGATGCCGGATTTGGCCGCCACCACGCGGCTGGGATCGAGCGCGTGCATGGCGCGGAGGGTGTTCCACACATGGGGATTCGAGACGTCGGGCTCGGTCTCGTTCTGCACCACCCAAATCACCAGCGACGGGTGGCTGCGGAACATCTTGACCATGCGCAGAGTCTTCTCCGAGGTGTAGCGGGCCAGGAAGCTGTCCGGATCGCCGCCCGCGCCATCGGTGGCAAAGGGGCCCTTGGCCACCGGCTCCTCACGGCCCAGCGAGGGGCCGAGGAGGTTACGTCCGCCGCCCGGCTCCATGTAGCGCAGCAGGCCCAACTCGTCCTGATTCTGGAGCACGTCTTCCTTGCCGATGTTGCGGTGGAAGTTGAGCATGTTCAGGCCAAAGCTCTTGGCAACGGTGACTTCCTTTTTGGCGAGCTCGGGCGTGGGCCACAGGCCGTTGATGCCCCAGAAGCCCCAGGAAATCGAGGTGAGCACGCGAATGCGACGGCCGTTCAGGTACAAGCCTGCATCGGTGCCAATGCCGCGCGGCTCAAACCAGCGGAAGCCGAAGCGGAGGGTGCGCGCGTCAGATGGGACGTTGGGCTCGGCATTGGTCTTGCCGTCGGCAATCCACTCGGTCTTCATGCCGTAGAGGTTGGGCGTATCCAGATCCCAGAGCTTGGCGGCAACGTCTGTAAGCGGAGCCTCGTAGCTCATGCTGAGGCCGGCGGGTATCGTCACCGCGCGCTCGGCGGCCACGCGGGTTGCACCCGTGGCCAGGTCAATCACGCTGAAGCGCAGCTTGCCGCGCACATCCTTCGCCGTGGTGTTCAGCAGCGTGGCGTTGGCGCTGACGGTGGTCGCGGCCGGTTTGTTCAGCACCCAGGAGTCGGTGATGTAGACCGGGTCGTGGGCGGTGATCGTCATGCCGCGGTCGAGACCGCCAAAGCCGGGGCTCTTCTGGATCTCGTATTTGCCCCAGTGCATGTTCTGGTCGCGCCAATCCAGGCGGCCGCCGGGGTTGGTGATGCGGATGGCAATCTGGTTGGGCTTGCCGGGCTCGATCGCGCGGGAGATGTCCACGTCAAAGGCGGTTTCGGCGATCAGGTCGTAGCCCACCAGCTTGTGGTTGACGAAGATCTCCGCCCGCTGGCGTGCGCCGCGCAGGTGCAGCAGGACCACCTTGCCCGCAAAGTTGGCCGGGACGTCAACCGTGTGCCACCACCAGCTGACGCCCTCGTAGTTGCCGTTCTTCACCTCGGGATCGGTGGCCGTGTAGCCGTACTCACCGGGGGTGTAGGTGCGGAGGCTGAACTTGCCCCAGTAGTGCTGTTCGACGGTGGCAGGTAGGGTGACGGAGATGCCTTTGCTGCTGAGGGCATCCCATCCGCCTGTTGGCGGGTTGACAGGCAACGTTGCCAGTTTCACGTCCGCAGGAAGATACAGGGTGTCGTCTTTCCACTTGGCCGCCGTATCCGGCCACAGCTTCCAGCCCGCATCAGGCACGGAAATAGTGTTCGGGCCCGGCAGAGGTTCCTGCGCGGTGGCCATCCCACATACGAAAAGAACCAGGAAAAAACACGCCGCAATCCACGGCATGCGCACGACCGGATAGAACCGGGAAACAGGCTTCATGTTTGCCCTCAAAGAATCAAGAATTTGTGGCAGAGGCACCTGGGTTCCAGTCTCAGCCTGCCCCTGCCGAGTATCTAGAAAAGCGTTTTACTCCGCCGCACAACATCATGCATGATGAGACCCCTCGGTGGCAACCGGCTCCAGTTTGGCGGTGAAGTGGCGTAGGAAGGGTGCCTCGTAGGTCAGCTTCAGCCCGCCAATCTGGGCGCGGCGCTCCCAAACCCGGAGAATCACCTCCACCACATAGTCAATGTGGCTCTGGGTATACGTGCGGCGGGGAATGGCCAGGCGCACCAGCTCCATTTGGGCAGCCGAGCCAAACATCAGGCTCCCAATCTCCACCGAGCGGATGCCGCCTTCAAGATACAGCTCCGCCGCCAGCGTCACGCCCGGAAACTGCTCCTGGGGAATGTGGGGCAGAAAGGCCGCGGCATCGATGTAGATGGCGTGGCCGCCCGGAGGCTGCACAATCGGCACCCCTTTTGCCGAGATGTGGTCACCCAGGTAGGCGGTGGAGGCAATGCGGTAGCGTAGGTAGTCCTCCTCAAGCGCCTCCTGCAGGCCCACGGCAATGGCCTCCAGATCGCGCCCGGCCAGGCCACCGTAGGTGGGGTAGCCCTCGGTCAGGATGAGCAGATCCTTCTGCTGACGCGCCAGTACATCGTCGTTGGTGCACAGAAAGCCGCCAATGTTGGCCATGCCGTCCTTTTTGGCGCTCATGGTGCAGCCGTCGCCCAGGGCAAACATCTCTTGAGCAATCTGTTTGGGCGTCTTGTCCACGTACCGCGGCTCGCGTTGCTTGATGAACCAGGCATTCTCCGCAAAGCGGCAGGCATCAAAGTAGAGTGGAATGCCGTGGCGATGGCAGACCTGGCTCACCGCGCGCGCGTTCTCCATGGAAACCGGCTGGCCGCCCCCGGAGTTGTTGGTCACGGTGAGCATGACCAGCGGAATGCGCTCCTGGCCCACGCGCTGGATGAGATCTTCGAGCGCCTCCACGTCCATGTTGCCCTTGAAGGGTAGACGGGTTTGCGGCTGGCGGCCAGTGGGCAGGAGCAGATCCACGGCCTCGGCGCCCGCCGCTTCAACGTTGGCGCGGGTGGTGTCAAAGTGGGTGTTGTTGGGCACCACGTCGCCCGGCTTGCACATCACATGGAAGAGGATGCGCTCCGCGGCGCGGCCCTGGTGGGTGGGAACCACGTGCTTGTAGCCGGTGATCTGATGCACGGAGTGTTTGAAGCGGCCAAAGCTGGGACTGCCCGCGTAGCTCTCATCGCCCTGCATCATGGCGGCCCACTGATGGGTGGACATGGCTCCGGTGCCGGAGTCGGTGAGCAGATCGATGAGCACGTCGTCCGACTGCAGCAGGAAGAGGTTGTAATGGGCGCGGCCGAGCAGCTGCTCGCGCTCGTCGCGCGTGGTCCAGCGAATGGGCTCCACGCTCTTGATACGGAAGGGTTCAATGATGGTTCGATTAGCCATAGTTTTTCGCGCTTTCACACGGCAACCGATGATCGAACTTAGAGCAGACGATTGTCAAAGCACCTGCAGTGCGGGCATTGCATGCAGGCACCTGCGGTGGGGCAGACGCGCTTCACGCCATGGCATGGGAGCGGGTCCCGGGTCGGCAGGTTATAGATCCTGCTCGGAAATAGATGCACCGTGCCCCATCCATTTCGCGAGCTTTGTCGCGAAATGGGTGGGAAGCCAGGATATTTCTTAAGAGCTGGACCTGTAGCGAGTCAGCGCGTCGACAGGTTAGCCCCGTCTGCGACACGTGTCCGTGGGATCGGCGGGAGGAGCAGCAGCCTTCAGGCTGCTGAATGCCGGATACCCCAAAAACCTGGGGCTTCAGCCCCGGCTGAACACAAATCCGCCCGCAAAGCCTTGGAGAGCCTGCGGGCGGAAGGGAGTGGCGGAGAGGAATGCTTACAGCGTGGAGTGGGATCCGTCGCAGAGAGTGCCGTTCTTGGAGTGCTTGCAGCCGCAGAAGTAGACGGTTTTGCTCTCGGTGGCTTCAAACTTGACCGGGGCCATGCCGCTGCCCTTGTGGGAGCCGTCGCAGAAGGGTTGGCTGGCGCTCTTGCCGCACGAACACCAGTAGTAGCTCTTGCCTGCCTCTACCGCAACGGGATAGGGGCCTTTCTGGGCGATGATGGGATCGGACATTGGGGAATCTCCTTGAAAATCAAAGTGGCTCCATCATCGCGCATTTAGGTAGTTGTTGCAACGAGTTTATTTGAGAGACCCCGGACCGGTACCGCCGTGCGGGGAGATTTGGGGTCAGGCCGCGCAATCCGGGTTGTGCGGACACCCAAGTTGGTGGGCGACCCGGGACCGAATCACCCCACCCAAGAAATGGCGCGAAGCGCGGCTGGCCCCACCGCAGGTGGCGAAGCGCGAGTGGCCCCACCGCAGGTGGTGCAGGTGGTGAAGTGCGATACTGAACCCATGCGGCGCTCTACGGTTCGTCTTCTTCTATTGCCTCTCCTCCTGATGGCATCCGCGGCTCTCCCCGCCCAGCAGGGTCCTGACGCCTTCCACTGGGCTGACTTCCACTCGCCCAAGGATCAGGACATTGTTGTCTGGGTCACGCGCTCCATGGCGGTTGAGGATTGGTCCGCCATTCGCGAGATCGGTGTGGAGTACGACGCCGCTCTGGTGGTCACCAGCAAGCGCGCCAACCCCCAGGGCGCGGCCAATGCCGATAGCTTTGCCCTGTGGAGCGTCTCGCTCACGGACCACACCCTCTATCCCATCCTGAAGGGCGTCAACCTGCGCTGGCTGGACTGGATGCGCTTTGCCGACGGCGCGCCGGAGGAGCTCGCCCTCCTCTACGACAACTGCCGCGACTGCCAGGCCAACACCTACTTCACCGCACTCCATTACGACGTGACCCGCCACGGCTTTACCGCCCGCTGGATGCGTTCCGGCGACGGCGCGCCCCTCTGGACCGACTCCTCCCCGGCTGGCATGGTTTGGACCCAGTCTTACGCCGGGGTTGCCGAACCCAACGGCCGCGAGATGCTCTACACCTGGAGCCACTTTGACTACGGCAAGCAGAAGGAGCCATCCGACTCCATCTACCGCTACGACGTGGACCCGGTGAGCGGCCTGGAGCGTGCGCTGCCCATCCTCGGCAAGGATGTGGACGTAGTGAAGATGCGCGTCTGCAAGGGCCAGGATGCTATCCCCGGCCTCGTGCGCGGCCAGGATTCCGCCCTCTGCCAGCAGATTGCTGGAACTCGGCCCGACCGTCACCCCGTTACCACGCCCCCCGCCAACAACCGCGGCCGCTCCGTGCCGCCGGGCAGCCGCTAGCGCGCAAAGCTCCAGTGATGCCCCCGGCAGGGGCGTGGTTCTTGGGTTGTCGGTTCATCAAAGATTGGCGGTTGCCCCAGGTGCAGCTCCGGAGCGTAGCGAAGGATGGGCACCTGGGAAGTCAACCCGCTCACCGCACCATTGCCTTTTTGGTCCCATTCATCCGCAAGGTCAGGATGCTCGCGAGCTTGGCATGCTTTCATCCCGAGTCCCTAACCGCGAGGGACCCGGGACAGCATCGCGGATCTCAATCCGAACATGATCAATAGAGGGCTGATTCCCTCCCTGTGCCTCCATTAGCATTCAGGCTATTGGAGCGTGAAATGCGCGTTTTTAATCGATTTGGCTTTTTGCCCCTGCTCGGCATGGCGGTTGTACTTGGCATGACGGGATGCCCTCAGAGTGAGACCCAGGTAGCGGCCAGTGCGAATCAGGCCGGCACCGTGGCGCAGGACTCGGATCCGGCGAATGCCAATTTGGCGCCGGTCGATCAAGGGACGGGCGCTCAAGCCCCCGCCCCCGTCCAGCAGAGTTCAGCTCCGCCGCAGAATTACGCCACAGGCGATAGCTACCAACCAAATCATCAGGATGTGCAGGATGCGGGCTATGCTGTGCAGCAGACGGACTACTCCAACCAGGCGCCTCCGCCGCTGCCCCAATACCAGCAGCCCCAGGATCCCGGCGACGGCTACATTTGGACCCCCGGCTACTGGGCGTGGGCCCCAGCGGGCTATTACTGGGTGCCGGGCGCATGGGTTGAGGCTCCTTACGAGGGGGCTCTGTGGACCCCCGGCTACTGGGGCTACGAGAATGATCGCTACGGCTTTCATCGTGGCTATTGGGGTCGGCATGTGGGCTTCTATGGCGGCGTTGACTACGGATTTGGATACATCGGCTTCGGCTATCAGGGCGGCTATTGGGGTGGCGGCCACTTCAACTACAACACTTCCGTCAACAACCTCAATTTCACGGTGGAGCGGAACGTCTACAACTACAACGTTTCCAGCCGGGGCGAGAATCGCGTCAGCTTCAACGGCGGAGCGGGCGGCATCCAGGTGCGCGCCAGGCCAGCGGAACTGGCGGCGCTGCATGAACAGCATGCGGCTCCCATGCGTGCCCAGTTGCAGAATGAGCGTGCGGCCAGCACCAATCGTGCTCAGTTTGCCAACGTGAACCATGGCCAGCCAGCCAGCGTCGCCGCCAGTCGGCCCCTTGCGGCTGATCGCAACGTCCGGGTCCCGGCGGCTTCGCCGGTCCGTACCACGGCTGTACAACAGCAGCAGGAGCGCCAGTCTGCACCGCAGCAACAACAGCGCCAAGCTGCGCCGCCGCAGCAACAGCGTCAGGCTGCGCCGCCGCAGCAACAGCGTCAGGCTGCACCGCCGCAGCAACAGCGTCAGGCTGCGCCGCCGCAGCAACAGCGCCAGGCTGCACCGCTGCAGCAACAGCGTCAGGCTGCGCCGCCGCCGCAGCAGCGCCAGGCTGCGCCGCCGCAGCAACAGCGCCAGTCCGCACCGCAACAACAGCGTCAAGCTGCACCCCAGCAACAGCACCAGTCTGCGCCGCCGCAGCAGCGTCAGGCTGCGCCCCAGCAGGAGGAGCACAGGAAGTAGTCGCGGGTGCCCCAGGTCCGGACTTTCGGACCTGGGAAGCCTATGCGGTTGGCTCCCGGACTCTAAACGGCTGACGTAATCTTTCGCTTCCTCTTCGCTGCCAGGCGCGTTATCCTCAAAGGCAACGTGACCACTGAGCCCACCAAGGAAGCTCCAGAGCTTACGGCCGCCGAGCCCGACGCCCTTGCCACGTTTCATTCCGTCACCGCCGCATGGTTCCGCGCCGTCTTTGAGGCGCCCACCGCGCCGCAGCGGCAGGGCTGGCCAGCCATCGCGCGCGGAGAGAGCACGCTGATCCTGGCCCCCACCGGCTCCGGCAAAACCCTCACCGCATTCCTCTGGTGCCTTGACCGGTTGATGCTCGGAGGCAGGGGACAAGGAACCGAGGGAACAAGAGACGAAGGGAACGCAACGCTCTTTGCTGACGATGAGCCCAGCGCGCCCCGCGGCTGCCGTGTGGTCTACATCTCGCCGCTCAAGGCGCTGGCCGTTGACGTGGAGCGCAACCTGCGCTCGCCACTCGCGGGCATCGCCAACATGGCGCGCCGCATGGGCGTCAGCGTCCATGAGCCGGAGATTTTCATCCGCACTGGCGACACGCCGCAGCGCGAGCGCGCACGCTTCAGCCGCCATCCATCCCAGATCCTGATTACCACCCCCGAGTCGCTCTACCTGCTGCTCACCTCGCAGGCCTCTGAAGCATTGCGCACCGTGGAAACCGTCATTATCGACGAGATCCACGCGTTGGTGCCCACCAAGCGTGGCGCGCACCTGGCGCTCTCCTTGGAGCGGCTGGATGCGCTCACCGGTCGCCGCCTGCAACGCATAGGCCTCAGCGCCACGCAACGCCCGCTCGAAGAGGTGGCGCGCTTTCTCGGCGGAGCGGAGACGCTGGGAGCAGGGAGTAGGGAGCAGGGAATAGGGACCAGGGACTTGGGCCTAGGGACCAGGGACTCTGGAATAGGGAGTAGGGAGCAGGGAATAGGGACCAGGGACTCGGGACTCGGGACTAGGGACTCGGAACTAGCGACCAGGGACTCGGGCCTAGGGACCAGGGACTACGAATCCTGGATTTACAACGAGGAATTGGGTGCCGGTGATGAGAGCCTCGCCCCGCAGGGGCGAAGTGCAAATAGCCCAGGGCAAGCGCAGCGCAGCCCTGGGATCGCCGCCCACCACAACATCGCACGCGCCCTGAAAGGGCGCGGTGCATCATTGCAAGAACCTGCCCACGAAGCACGCGAAGCGGTCCGCCGCACCGCAGGTGCCGAAGCGGCCTGCCGCACCGCAGGTGCCGAAGCGGCCTGCCGCACCGCAGGTGCCGAAGCGGCCTGCCGCACCGCAGGTGCCCTGTCCACTGACCACTCTCCACTGTCCACTGCCGGCAGCGAGTCTCCGACTCGCTACCGGCCTGTCACCATCGTCAATGCCAGCGCGCCCAAACTGCTCAAGCTGCGCATTGAGGTGCCGGTGGAAGACATGGCGCGCCTCGGCAACCAGATCCCCAACGACAACGCCGCGCAGATGCCCAAGCGCGTCAGCATCTGGAGCGCGATTCATCCGCGCTTGCTGGAAATCATTCGCGACCGCACGTCAACGATTTTGTTTGTGAACAGCCGCCAGATCGCGGAGCGCCTTGCTGGCGCGCTCAACGAGCTAGCCGGCGAAGACATTGCCCGCGCCCATCACGGCTCGCTGGCCGCCGCGCAGCGCTCGGTGATTGAAGAGCAACTCAAGGCCGGCAAGATCAAGGCTCTCTGCGCCACCTCCACGCTGGAGCTGGGCATTGATATGGGCGCGGTCGATCTCGTCATTCAGATTGAAGCGCCGCCTTCGGTGGCCAGCGGCATGCAGCGCATCGGCCGCGCTGGCCATCATGTGAATGCGGTCAGCGAGGGCGTGCTCTTTCCCAAGTATCGCTCCGACCTTGTGGCATGCGCTGCCGTTACGCGCGCCATGCACGAGGGCGCCATCGAGTCCACGCGCTATCCGCGCAACCCGCTGGACGTGCTGGCGCAGCAGATCGTGGCCATCGTTGCGCATCCTCCGGGCATCACCAAACCCAAACGCTGCAAGCCCGCGCCCGGCACACTTCCGCCGCCCGAGCCCATGCCCGAGGTCAGTGTTGATGCGCTCTTCGATCTGGTGCGTTGCGCTGCGCCCTTCGCTGCCCTAACGCGGGAAGCCTTCGAGGGCGTGCTCGATTTGATGAGCGGCCGTTATCACTCCGATGAGTTCGCCGAGCTGCGTCCGCGCCTCAACTGGGATCGCGCGGCCAACACCCTCACCGCGCGCCAAGGCGCGGCCCGACTGGCGATTCTCAATGCAGGCACCATTCCAGACCGCGGCCTCTACGGAGTTTTTCTCGCCTTCAGTGAGGGCAAATCGGTGCGCGTGGGCGAGCTGGACGAGGAGATGGTCTTCGAGAGCCATCCCGGCGAGAACTTCATCCTCGGCGCGTCCACGTGGAAGATCGTGGAGATCACGCATGACCGCGTGCTGGTCTCGCCTGCGCCCGGTGAGCCAGGAAAAATGCCCTTCTGGAAGGGTGACAGCGTGGGCCGTCCGCTGGAGTTTGGCCGCCGCATTGGCGCGTTGGTGCGCGAGTTGCGCGCACTGCCCAAGGCTGCCGCGCTCACGCGTCTTGTGGCCGAACACGATCTCGATCCCGGCGCTGCGGAAAACCTGCTCACCTTTCTCGCCGATCAGGAGGCTGCGACCGGCGTGGTGCCCGACGATCGCACTATCGTTGTGGAGCGTTGCAAGGACGAGCTTGGCGATTGGCGCGTTTGCGTGCTCACTCCGTTTGGCGCGCGCATTCATATTCCATGGGCCATGGCCGTGAGCGCGCGCATTCGCGCTGCTGGCATGGCCGATGTGGAAACGCTGTGGTCGGACGATGGCTTCGTGCTCCGCTTTCCTGACACCGATGAGCCGCCGGATGCTGATTGGATCATGGTGGAATCCGCGGAGGCCATGCAGCTGGTTTTGCGTCAGCTTGGTTCCACAGCTCTCTTCGCGGGCCGCTTTCGCGAGGCTGCGGGCCGCGCGCTTCTGCTTCCGCGCAAGCGTGCCGATCAGCGGTCGCCTTTGTGGCAGCTGCGCAAACGCGCCTACGATCTGCTCAGCGTGGCCTCGCGTTATCCCAAGTTTCCGCTGCTGCTGGAGGCCTATCGCGAGTGCCTGCGCGACGTCTTCGATATGCCCGCGCTGATTGAAACTCTCCGCGCCATTGAGCAGCGGCAGTTGCGCGTGCATGTGGTGGAAACGCGCAAGCCCTCGCCCTTTGCGGCTTCGCTGCTCTTCAGCTACGTGGCCAACTTTGTCTACGATGGCGATGCGCCGTTGGCCGAGCGTCGCGCTCAGGCTCTCACCATCGATCAGGAACAGTTGCGCGCTCTGCTGGGTGAAGCTGATTTGCGCGAGTTGCTGGATGCCGACGCCATCGCGGATGTGGAAGAGCATGCACAATGCCTCACCGAGACGCAGCGCGTGCGTTCGCTGGACGGTATGCACGATCTATTGTTGCGTCTGGGCGATCTCTCCCGCGAAGATCTTGCTCGCCGCGTCGCAGACCCTGCACTCATCGCGCAAATCGATCGCCTCCTCCGCGCCCGTCGCGTGTTGGAGCTGCGCATCGCAGGCGAAAAGCGGCTCATCGCTGTGGAAGATGCGGCGCGTTATCGCGATGCCCTTGGTATTCCGCTGCCTCCGGGCTTTGCGGTTGCGTTGCTTGAGCCGGTCGCGCATCCGGTGTTGGAACTCGTGCGCCGTTATGCGCGCACCCATGGACCTTTCACCACGCGTGAAGTTGCGAACCGCTTCGCGCTCGATGCGACTGCAACCGAGCATGTGTTGCATCAGCTCGCGCAGGAAGGCCGCATACTGGAAGGCGGATTCATTCCCGGCGGCCTGCATCGCGAGTGGTGCGATGCGGAGATCCTGCGCCAGATTCGCCGCAAGTCGCTGGCCCGTCTGCGCCGTGAAGTGGAGCCCGTGGAGCAGCAAACGCTCGCGCGCTTTCAGACGCATTGGCAGGGTCTTTTGGTTCCACGAGCGTCTGGTCGCGGCTCCCTCGATGCGCTGCTCGATGCCGTGGAGAGCCTGCAGGGCGCGCCTATCGCTGCATCGTTGTTGGAGACGGCGATTCTGCCCGCGCGCATTGCCAACTACGATCCTGCCGGTCTCGATACATTGATTGCAGCAGGTGAAGTTGCATGGGCCGGCGTGGAGCCCATCGGCGAACACGATGGCCGCATCGCGCTCTTCCTTGCCGACAAGCTGCCGCTCCTCGCGCGTCCTCGTTCATTGAAAGATGCCAACGCCGAACCGCTCACCGACCGTGAGGAAAAGTTGATTGCAGCGCTTGAACGCTCTGGCGCAAGCTTCTTTGATACGCTCAACGACGCGGTGGGCGGCGGCTATCCCGGCGAGACCATCGATGCGCTTTGGAGTCTGGTCTGGCGCGGCCTCATTACCAACGATTCGCTGCACGCACTGCGCGCCTACATCACGAAGCCCGAGACCGGGCGCACGCAGCGTCGCACGCATACAGGAGCTGCATTCCGTTCTCGCAAAACCACGCCGCCCGCGGCACAAGGCCGATGGTCGTTGCTCCCAGTGCTCGAGAAGAGGGAAGTCGGAGCCCGCACCGAGGCCAGCCATGCACTCGCTCTGCAACTGCTTCATCGTTATGGCGTTCTCTTGCGTGAGCATGTGGCAGCGGAGAACATCAGCGGCGGATTCTCCGCTGTGTACGATGTGTTGAAGGCGCTCGAGGAGAGCGGGCGCATTCGTCGTGGTTATTTTGTTGCCGGTCTTGGAGCCACGCAATTCGCTCTGCCTGCGGCTGTCGATCTGCTGCGACAACTGCGCACGCCGCCACCCGATGAACGCCCCGAGTTTGTGCAGCTTGCAGCGACTGACCCCGCCAATCCCTATGGCTCTGTGCTGCACTGGCCTGAGCTTCCGGTTGCCGAAGAAGATGCTGAGAGCGCTCCACGCATCCTCACTCGCGCGGCTTATGCCGAGGTGATTCTGCGCAATGGGCAACTCGTTGCGTGGCTCCGTCGCGCCAATCCTAATTGTCTGGTGTTCCTTCCCGAAGATGAACCGGAGCGTTCGCAGATCGCCGCAGGTCTTGCGCACTTCCTTGCTGTACGCGGAGAAGAACGCATGCGGCAACACTCGCATCAAGGCGCGCTCATCACCACCATCAACGGCCAGCCCGTAGCCGCGCATCCCATGGCGCGCTTTCTTCTTGACGCTGGATTTCATGGCGGACCGCTGGGCATGAATCTTCGCCGCATGTAAATGGGCGTTGCACACCGCACGTGGACCGCATCGAGCCGTTCGGCAATACGGCCCCGCGCCCCATCCTTTCCGCGCTCTTTGCGGAAAGGGTGGGAAGCCAAAAATGCAGATCGTTGAGACCGGATCAGTGTCACGCTCCACAAACAACAAACGCCATGCCCCTTCAAGGCATGGCGTTGTTGTTTGCACGCTGACGCGCGGAGCGCTTACTTCCCGAAAATCTTCTGGATCAAGCTACGGCGTTCGGCGGGATGATCGCAGGTCATGGTGGGAGCGGTGCCTGCAAGGAAGGCGGCTTCAAAGCTGTTGTCCGCGCAGGTTTCGTCGCTTAACATGTTGCTGTTCTCGTCAATGTTCACAACCTCAACGCCGTCGGGCGCGCTGAAGCCGTTGGTGTCAGAGTACTGCGGCAGTTGCACGGCGCGCTTCATGAACTCTGCCCAGATGGGAGCGGCGGCGCGCGCGCCTTCAATCTTCACGTCGGTGTAATCGTCGTTGCCCACCCACACCACGCACAGCAGGTTCGATGTAAAGCCGGCAAACCAGGCATCGTGGCTGGTGCCGGTTTTGCCCGCCGCGGGCGAGGTAAAGCCCATGCCGCGCACGCCTGCGCCAGTGCCATGGCCGCGCAGCACGTTCTCCATCAGGTTCAGCGTCAGGTAAGCCACGCGCGGATCCAGCACCTGATGCGTGCTGGGCGTGTAATCACTGATCACATCGCCGGTGGTGGTGCGAATGCTGGCCAGCATCCACGGATCGATGTGCAGACCCTTGTTGGCAAATATGGTGTACGCGCCGGCCATATCCAGCGGCGACGCGTCATAGCTGCCAATGGCCACGGTCGGCGTGCCGCGCGCGCTCTTGATGCCCGCGTCCCGCGCCAGCGCCGCCACGCGATCAAAGCCCACCATAGAAGCCAGCCCGATGGTGGCGTTGTTCAAGGAGCGCATCAGCGCATAGCGCGCCGTGACCTGATCGTGATAGTCGCCCTCGTAGTTATGCGCGGTGTAACTCTGTCCGCCCACATCGTAAGTGGTCTCTTCGTCCTTCAGCATGGTGACGGGCGAGAAAGGCTGGGTCTGCCCCGGCAGCAGCGTGCCTTCCGCCGCGGTGGCAAAGGCCGCGGCGTACACAAAGGGCTTGAAGATGGAGCCTGTGGGCCGATGCGCTACCGCGTGGTTCACCTGGCTCTGGCCGTAGCTGCGCCCGCCCACCAGCGCCAGCACCTGGCCTGTGTGCGGATTCAGCGCCACCAGAGCTACTTGCGGATACGCATAACTCTGGCCGGCCTTCTTCTCTTGCGCATGCAGCTTGTCCACCTGCGCATCAATCGTGTGTACGGTGGATTCAACCGCCGCCGTGGCCAGCTTCTGCAGGTCTGGATCGAGCGACGTGTAGATGCGCAGCCCTTCGCCGTTCAAGTCGCGATCGCCCAGCTTTTGCTGCAGTTGGTCGTGGACCAGATCAACAAAGTACGGTGCCTCGCTGGCATCCACGGAGCCGGGGATAAGATGCAGCGGCTCAATCTTGGCCTTCTCTGCCTGCTCTTTGGTGATGGCGCCGGTTTCCACCATGGAGTCCAGCACCAAGTTGCGCCGCTCAATGGCGCGCTCCGGATGGCGGAAGGCATTCAAGCGGCTCGGGCTCTGGATGATGCCGGCAAGCAGCGCGCTCTCAGAGAGAGAGATCTGGCGCACGTCCTTGCCAAAGTACGCCTGCGAAGCCTCGCCAAATCCGTTGATGGAGAAGCTGCCGCGCTGGCCCATCGGAACCTGATTGGCGTAGCTCTCGAAGATTTCCTTCTTGCTGAAGCGATGCTCCAGCATGTAGGCCACCAGCACCTGCTTCAGCTTGTAGCGGAAGGTGCCGTTGGAAGTGATGAATAATTGCTTGGCCAACTGCATGGTTAGCGTGGATGCGCCGCCGCGATGCTTGCGGTCGCCAACCACGTCGTGCCATGCCCAGCCCAGCATGCTCACGTAGTTCACGCCGCCATGCTCAAAGAAGCGGCGATCCTCAATGGCGATGACCGCATTCACCAGGTTCTGCGGAATCTCGTCGTAGGTGAGCAGGCGGCGCTTGGTGCGATTGCTGTCGTCGCTCAATCCTGTAATCAGCTGCGGTTCCAGCTCGTAGCTCTCCAGCTGCTGGCCCTTCTCATCGGTAATGGAAGTAACCGAGTTGCCGTTGGTGTGGATCACGGCTGCTTCAGGCGCGTGGAACGACTGCGCGCCGGGCCGTACCGTGATGGACAACGTGCCCTCGGCAAAGGTGCCCAGCTGTGACCCCGTCGATGCGCCATCCGCCGAGTAACCGGCCGAGCGCAGCTCTTCGGCAATCAGATGCACGCTCAGCTTTTGTCCCAAACGCACTTCGCGCGGAGCCGCATAGATCTTGGCCGTGGTGGCAAAGATCGGCGACTTCAGCCGCTCGTCCACAATGCCGCGGTACTTGAAGTAAAAGAAAACCGAGACTGCCAAAAACATCACGGCCACGGCAGCCGCGCCCATCAACGCAATGCGCAACAGGAACCATAATTGAGGGTGCGAACCCGCAGGACGCGCAAACTTGATCTTCAGTGCCATCGGCTTCAACTCCTTGGCTTGTGCCGGAGCGCGCTCGAACTGCCGCTCCTGACAGAAGTTTGCGGCCGTGCAGGCAATTGCCGCGCGGCCGCAAGTGGGGGATAAGAACGGTTACTCCGCGCTTGCCTCAAGCAGAAGCTCTTCAGCAATCCGCTCCTTGAGCAGCGGCAGAATTTCGGCAAGGTCCACATCGGTGCTGGTGCAGGTGGCGCGAGTTACAAGTTCCACTTGTCCCTGAGCCACTTTCTTGCCCACGTTGATGCGATACGGAATGCCGATCAGATCGGCGTCCTTGAACTTCACACCGGCGCGCTCGTCGCGATCGTCCAGCAGCACATCCAGGCCGGCCGCATCCAGCTCCGCGGCAATCTTCTCGCCCGCTGCCATCAGCTCGGCATCGCGCACGTTCGTGACGGTGACCACCACCGCGAACGGCGCAATCGACGCCGGCAGCCAGAAGCCGTTGGCATCGTTTGACTGCTCAATGGCTGAAGTCAGAATGCGCTCAATGCCAATGCCGTAGCTGCCCATGATCGGCGTTACTTCCTTCCCGTTCACGTCCAGCACCCGCGCACCCATCGCTTCGGAGTACTTGTAGCCCAGCTTGAAGATGTGGCCAATCTCAACGGCCTTGCCGACAACGAGCTTGCCCGCGCAACCATCTTTCGGGCAGCTCTCGCCTTCATTCACGGTGCGAATATCAGCGGCAAGAGTCCAGGAAAAATCCACGCCAGGAGTTACACTGCGGAAGTGATAGTCGAGCTTGTTGGCGCCGCACACCATGTTCTTGCGGCCTTCGAGAGCCTTGTCCACCACCACGGTCAGCTCGGCGGTCATCGGCTTGGCAGCAGGCTTCAAGCCCACCGGTCCAAGATAGCCCGCCGGCGCATGCAGGAACTGTTCCAGCTCCTCCGCCACCATCTGCCGCAGCTCGGTTGCACCAAGCGCGCCCATCAGCTTGGTCTCATTCACTTGCTGATCGCCGCGCAGGAAGGCTGCCACCGGATGCCACGTGCTCTTGCCCTCTGCGCCGCGCAACTCCGCCATGTAGGCCACGCACTTGATGTCGTTCGCGGGGCTCATCTTGAGGAACGCTGCAATGTCGGCAATCGCGCCCATGCCCGGCGTGTGAATCTCTTCTGGTTTGCCGTCGCCCGTAGGTTCAAGCTCAACCACCGGTTCGAGCTTGGAAACAGCCTTCTCCGTGTTGGCCGCATAGCCGCACACCGGACAGCTGGCAATCAAGTCCTCGCCCGCATCGGTGTACACCATGAACTCCTGCGACTGCGATCCGCCCATCGAGCCCGAATCCGCTTCCACCGCCACAAACTTCAATCCGCAGCGCGAAAAAATCTTGCGATACACGCGGTCGTGCAGCTCAAAGCTCTTGTCGAGGCCAGCTTTGTCGATGTCGAAAGAATACGCGTCCTTCATCGTGAACTGGCGCACGCGCAGCAGCCCCGACTTGGGCCGCGGTTCGTCCCTGAACTTGGTCTGAATCTGGTACCAGATCTGCGGCAGCTGCTTGTAGCTGCGCAGCTCGTTGCGCGCGATCACGGTCATGATCTCTTCATGCGTCATGCCCAGGCACAGTTCGGCGCCCTTGCGGTCCTTGAGCCGGAACATGTTGTCGCCCATGCCCGTCCAGCGGCCGCTCTGCTCCCACGGCTCCTTGGGCAACAGGGCCGGCAGAAAGAACTCCTGAGCAATCTGGTCCATCTCGGAGCGGACGATCCCGATGATCTTGTTGATGGCCCTCTGGCCCAGGAACAAGTAGTTGTACAGTCCCGCGCCCAGCTGCCGGATGTAGCCGGAGCGGACAAGAAACTTGTGACTGGCCACTTCGGCGTCTGCCGGGGCCTCGCGAAGAGTCGGAATAAAGAGCTTGGACCAGCGTTGCATGAGGTTTTCGTTCCTTTGCCGTTCGAAGCTTCTATTTTACCCGCTCCGCCGTGCGGGTGGTGCGGCCCGCATCACGCTAGATCAGAAGGAACTGGGCCAATTGCGGCTGCCATGCAGTACGGAAGCTATGGAGATCTTGTTCCTCGATGCTGTATAGACGGCAATGAAAGGAAGTCCCGCAATCACCAATTCGCGTGTTTCCTCCACTCTGCCGACGCGGCCAGAATTGGGAAACTGCGCCAACCGCTCAACCGCATCTCGGACGGAGAGAGCGACTCGATGGGCTGCGGTGGGGTTGTCCTTGGCAATATAGGCTCGGATCGCCCGGAGATCGGCGATTGCCGTAGGCGACCAGAGAATCTTCATTCGGGTGCGGGAAGCTCGTTTTCCGTGCCCCAACTTGCGAGCCAGACGGCAACCTGTTCATGAGGAACGGCTTTTCCGGCTGCCAGCGCGTTGAGCCCGGCGCGGATATGGGTCTGTTCCCAGCTCTCCGGAGCAAGATAGGTGGCAAGCACCTCGGCAGCCACATCGGCCACCGGCTGGTGGCGCGCTTCTGCCAGAGCCGCAAGCCGTGCCTGCGCTCCAGCGTCCAGATGAACCACAATGGATGCGTCGGCCATGGAAGCCTCTTCCCTATTATGCGACTATTTGCGTCTCTTCGGCCGCCTGAAAGCGTTCCGAATTAGCCGGAGCGCAATCAGAAGACAACCCAACCCCATCACCCAAGGAACTGGCCAGCCCCCTTCGAAATGCTTCTGAAACGGAATAGACGCCATCACCACTGCAAGGAGGAGGAACATCAGTCCGAAGACCACAAGCCCCGCCCGCTGAATCGGCTTGGCACGAGGATCACCCTTCCACAGGAAGCCGTCCACGCTGCCGCCGCCCTTACGCGCATCCTCCCACAGAACAGCCTTCTGCTGCTCCTCAACCCCAGCGCGAATCTCGTCAAGATCGTTGGTCCGTGCCATCGTTCCCCTCCGGAGTCCAAGAAAATTATTTCTCCAGCAGCCCGCTGGCCCGCATCACGATCCACTCAAACAGCGGCCACGGCAGCAGCGTGCGCAGCGCCAGCAGCAGCTTGGCGTCCCTGCCAAACACGTAGCGCAGCCTGGGGCTGGGGTCCTCAAGAATCCGCGCGATCCCGTCCGCCACAATCTGCGGATTGCCGCGCCCTTTGCCGGGCCGCGCCTTCATGGCCGCTGCCAACCGTTCGCGCCGCACTTTATTCGGCGAACTCGGATCTTCGGAACCAGCAGAAAAAATCGCGCCCCGCGTCCAGATGTCGGTATCAAACGATCCCGGCTCCACCAGCGCCACCCGCAGGCCCAGCGGCGCAACCTCAAAGCGCAGACTCTCCGTCCACCCCTCCAGCGCGTACTTGGACGCCGCATAGGAGCTGACCCCCGGATACCCCGTCCGCCCGGAGATGGACGTGACCATGACGATGTGCCCAAAGCCCTGCCGTCTGAACTGCGGGAGCAGCGCCCGCGTCACCGCCGCCGCGCCAAAAAAGTTGGTATCGAATTGCTGCCGGAGTTCCGCGTCGGAGACGTCATCCACAAAACCGGCCATCGCAAACCCCGCATTATTCACCACCGCATCGAGCGGAACTGCGCGTTCGGCAACCGTCTTTGCAAGCTCTTCCACCTGCTGCAGGCTCGTTACGTCGAGCCGCAGAATCTCGATGCGCTCAATAACTCCGGCCTCGCGCGCAGCCGCAAGCAGACGCTCGCTGCGGGAGATGTCGCGCATGGTGGCGATAACGTGCCAACCGCGCTTTGCCAGCGTGACCGCAGTCAACAGCCCAAAGCCGCTCGATGCGCCGGTGATCAGTGCGTTGCGTTCAGTCGACATGAGTTTCCGCAATTTGATATGGATGTAAAATCTCCCTATGCCAATCCGACAGCGTTGGAAAGTGAAACGGTTTGTCCATCTTCCACGTTTCGGTTCCTTCAATCTTGCCTCTTGAAATGAAAGCTTCGAGCAACTCGTTGTGTGGGTAAAGATACCAAGGATCCTTGTCGTTCAGCCCATCCCTGAAACAGATATAAAGGTTCTTGTCCTCGTACTTTTTGTCAAAAGTCAGGCGCCCCTTGAGTTGAACTGGGAGGATGGTTTTGCCATCAGTCGACTGAATCAGAAAGTCGGCTCCATTCCAGTCGTTTCTCAAAGGGATTGTGAACCAACCAAACTCAGCCAGAACAGCAGAAACCTTTTGGTAGTTGTACGCCTCCTGCTGTTTACCGTTTAGCTCGGTTTTGTAATCAACTCTTTGGAACTTGATCGCCATTGGGATCAATCCTCCTTCCGGTTCGTCGACGTTCTCTGCTGCGCTGTTGAATGGACTGGGGATAATTAGCTCGACCTTCGTCATCGGCGATTGGTTACCCATGTTAAACCATCGGTATGGAATAATGTCAGCCATGCTCGACATGCGCATTCACTGGGAATACTTCTACATCATCATCAAGCTGCTCAAGATGTTCGGCCTGTTGCCGGGCGCGGTGGCGGCCTATGCCACAAAGAACTGGTGGCAGAAGCGGCGACAGCAGCGCGCCCAGGAAGGCTGGCCCTCTGTGGATGGCGTCGTGGTCGGCGCAAAAGTTACCAAGCAAGGTTGGCGCAGTTACTGGGCCGTGATCACCTATAGCTACTGTGTCGGCGAGTACCGCTCGGGGACGTACATCAAGAAGTTCAGCCGCGCGGACGACGCCGATGCCTTTGCCCGCGAGCTGCGCGACAAACGGCCCCGTGTCCACTACAAAGATTCCGCGCCCGATGTTTCCACTCTGCTGGATCGCGATCTGGAAATGTTGGTCCCGATCAACATCCGCAGTCACTGAGCCACCCAGTCCCTAGTCCCGAGCCCCTTAGTCCCAGCTCTTAAATCATCTCCACTCCCCACAGATCGTGCAGGTGCAGGACGCCTTCCACCATCCCCGCGCCATCCACCACCACCAGCGACGTGATCTTTCTTGCTTCTAAGATCGCCAATGCTTTGGCCGCGAGTTCGCTCGATGCAATCGTGCGCGGATGGGGATTCATGGCCTCGCCGGCGGACTTGGCCAGCGCCGCACCGCCTTCATGTTCCAGCAACCGGCGCAGATCGCCGTCGCTGATCACGCCGCACAGCTTGCCTTCGCACTGCACCGTGGTCAGGCCCAGCTTTTTGGACGACATCTCATAAATCACATCGGTCATCTGTGTGGTGGGCGCCACATGCGGTATCTCGCTGCCCTTGTGCATCAGGTCGCGGACCTTGGCCAGCCGCTTGCCCAGCTTGCCGCCCGGATGTAGCTCCGCAAAATCCTCGGCCCGGAAGCCCTTGCGCAGGCTTACGGCAATGGCGAGCGCATCGCCGAGCGCCAGCATCGTGGTCGTCGATGCGGTCGGTGCAAGGTTCATCCCGCAGGCTTCGCGCTCAACCGAGCAATCCAGCGCCACATCGGCCGCCTCGGCCAGGGTCGAGTTCATGTTGCAGCAGAGCGCAACCAGCGCGTCGCCCTTGCGCTTGAGCGTACTCAACAGGCGCAGAATCTCTTCCGTCTCGCCGGAGGCCGATAGCGCCACCACCACATCGCCCTGCATCAGCACGCCCAGGTCGCCATGCACGGCCTCGGCCGGATGCAGAAACAGCGCGGGCGAGCCGGTGGAGCTGAGCGTGGCGGCAATCTTCTGCGCCACAATGCCGCTTTTGCCCATGCCGGTGACCACCACGCGGCCGCCGGATTTGCCGCACTCCAGAACCAGCTCCACGGCGCGTTCAAAGGGCTCGGCCATCTCGCCTTCCAGCCGCGTGGCCAGTGCTTCCAGCGCCTGCGCTTCAGTGCGCACCAGCGCGGCGGGCGTGGTGGGGGCCGGATTCTTCTTCATCTCGCTCATCGGTTGTGAGAATAACAGTTTCCGGCCAGCCGGGCGCAGTGACCGATGCAGTTCCCCACGCCCAAACCTTACCCCACGCTGCTACCATGAACAAAAATGGAAGCCACCATGCGCGAACATCTTGCTACCCTCGTTGACGATTTCCGCCGCCATGGCCGGGAGACTGCCATTGTGCGCCACCAGGGCAACCGGCGGCGCACCACCACCTACGCCGAGCTGGCCCAGCAGGCCGGGCGCTTTGCCGCGCTGCTTGTGGAGCGGGGCATCGCTCCCGGCGACCGCGTGCTCATCTGGGCGGAGAACTCCGCCGAGTGGGTGGCCGCTTTCTTCGGCTGCATGCTGCGGGGCGTGCTGGCCGTGCCGTTGGACGTCGCGGGCTCCGCCGACTTTGCTGTCCGCGTGGCCGCTGACACCCAGGCCAAGCTGGCCGTGGGCGATGCGGTGCTGCTGCAGCAACTGCCCGCCGATTTGCCCAAGGTGCTCTTTGAAGATTGGCCACAGTCCCTGCCAGCGAAGGAAGTGGCCGCCATCAGCATTCTCGGCAAAGACACACCGCTGCAGATCCTCTTCACCAGCGGCACCACGGGTGAGCCCAAAGGTGTTGTCCTCACCCACGGCAACGTGCTGGCCAGCATCGGCCCCATTGAGCAGGGAGCGCAGCCGTACATGCGCTGGAAGCGGCTCATCCATCCCCTGCGTATTCTGCACACCCTGCCCCTGAGCCACGTCTTTGGCCAGACCATGGGTTTGTGGATTCCGCCCATCCTCACCGCGGAAGTGCACTTTGAAAGCCGCCTCCTCGCGCCGCGCCTGATGGAAACCATCCGCCGTGAGCGCATCTCGGTGCTAGCCGCCGTGCCCCGCGTTCTGGCCCTGCTCAAGGCCCACATTGAAGCCGAACGCCCCGGCCTGTCCGATCAGCTCGAAGCCGCCGAAGGCTCTCGCGCCCTCTTCCGCTGGTGGCGTTTCCGCAAGCTGCATCGCGCCTTTGGCCTCAAGTTCTGGGCCTTTGTCTCCGGTGGCGGCGCCCTGGCCGCGCCTCTTGAACAGTTCTGGAATCGTCTAGGCTTTGTCCTCATCCAGGGCTACGGCATGACGGAGACCACCGCGCTCATCACCCTGAACCATCCCTTCCACGTGGCCCAAGGTACCATCGGCAAGCCCATGCCGGGCAGGGAAGTGAAGCTCTCGCCGGAGGGCGAGGTGCTGGTTCGCGGCGCGTCCATCTCTGCCGCCACCTGGCAGGGCGGCAAGCTCCACAAGCGCGCAGGCGACTGGCTTTCCACTGGCGATCTGGCCTCCAAGGACGAAGACGGCTCACTCCGCTTCCTGGGTCGCAAGAGCGAGGTCATTGTTACCTCGGCCGGCGTCAACATCCACCCTGAAGACCTGGAAGCCGCCGTTGAAGCCCAGCCCGGCATTGCTGCCTGCGCCGTGGTGGCCGTTTCCACCGCCACTGGTCCCGAGCCCTGTGCCGTGGTTGCCTGCCGTGGTGCAGGTCAGGGCGCAGCCCAGGCCATCGAGGCCGCCAACCGCACCTTGGCGGAAGTCCAGAAGATTCGCCGCTGGGTGCTCTGGCCAGAGCCCGACCTGCCCCGCACCTCCACCGGCAAGGTTCGTCGCAAGGCCGTGGCCGACGAGCTCGACCGCATCCAAAAGGCCGCCGCCGCTGGGCATGCCGGCAGCTTTGGCGCATCCAGTGACTGGCTCCTGGCCCTGATCGCCCAAATCTCCGGCGAAACCCCGCGCGGCATCGGCGACGAGCTCCGCCTCAGCGAAGATCTGCTCCTGGATTCCCTCGGCCGCATTCAGCTGGCGGCGGCTATCGAGCGGCGCATCGGCATTGTGGCCGCGGAGGGTGCACTGGACCGTGCGCAGACCCTCGGCGAACTTCGGGAGATTGTTGCTGGCAACGGCCCTGAGCTATCCAGCACCACCATGGAAATCTCTGCCTCCACCGCTGCCACCCTGCCTGCCGCGCAGGTGGAAGCGGCGCGCCGGGGCGGCTACCTCTATTCCACGTGGCCCTGGACGCGCCCCGTGCGCTGGCTGCGCGTGGCTTTTGTGGAGGCCGTAATGCGGCCGCTGGTCAGCCTGCTGGCCGCGCCCACCGTCACCGGGTCCGAGACCGGGCCCCACTCCGGGATTGACGGCCAGGCAGCGCAGGATCTTGCCACCACCGGCCCGCTCCTCATCGTCTCCAATCATGTCTCCAGTTATGACGTGCCGCTCATCCAGTTCGCCCTGGCTGTTCACGTGCGCCGCCACATGGCCGTGGCCATGAGCGCGGAGATGCTCGACGCCTATCGCCACTTCCGCAACCCGGAGCGCGGAGCCTCCAGCGGCTTCTATCTGCCCGGCCGCTTTATCTACTGGCTGCTCACCGGCCTGTTCAACGCCTTCCCGCTCTCCCGCCTGCGCGACTTCCAGCAGGCCTTTACCCACGCCGGTAGGGCCATGGATCGGGGCTACAGCGTGCTGGTGTTTCCAGAAGGCACGCGCTCGGCCACCGGCGAACTGGCGCACTTCCGCCACGGCGTTGGCCTGCTGGCCAAGCAATGCGGAGCCGCAGTGCTCCCCGTCGCCATCAAAGGCATTGCGGAGCTGCGTACAGAAGGCAAGAGCTGGTTCCGCTCCGGCCAGATCGAACTCCGCGTAGGCCAGCCCATCCACTTCACCACCGCTGACACCGAGGTCCTGATCACGGCGCGGCTGGAAGCGGAAGTGGGGAAGATGCTAAGGGACTAGGAACTAGGTGACTAGGTGGCTAAGTGGCCACACGAAGCCGCCTGCCCCACCGCAGGTGGCCATCCTGAGCGAACGGGGCCCCAGGTGTTCTCTGGGGTCCCCAAAGAGCGATCTTGGCTTTTTGGGGCAGAGCCTAGTCGAAGGGTCTGCTTTTGTTCTTCGGCAAATTCCCGACTCGCCCAACCTATCCGGATTTCAGACCAAGGGACCAAGAAACAGAACCCCCATGCTCCGTCGAGCCACCCACTCCAAAGAAAAAAGCGGCTGAAGAGCATCACGCTCCTCAGCCGCTTTTCTTTCTATTGTTCAAAGACCCGGTTACGAATTCTGGTTGAGGCTGAGAACCTACAGCGCCTATGCCGCGTCAGCCCTCGTTCCCTCAGTCCCTATTCCCTACTCCCCACTCCCTAACTAACTCGGCTGTCGCGGGGTAAAGTGACACGTTCCCCCGGCCAGCACGGCGTTCCACAGGGCAGGTTCGGCCGGTTGTTCGCTGGAACCTAGGAACAGTAGGCCATCCGTGGGCAGCAGGCGATGGATGTTGTTCATCAGCACCTTGCGTGTGTCCTGCGCAAAATAGAGCATCACGTTGCGCAGAAAGATCACGTCGAACTTGTCGGTGGAGCGATTGAAGGGCAGCGAGTTTCCGGTTAGGTTGGCCTGCCGGAAGCGGCACACCTTCTTGACCTCCGCCTTCACCATCCAGTCTTCGCCCACGTGGTCAAAGTAGCGGACCACAAAGCGCGCCGGCAATCCGCGGTTGATCTCGATGCGGTGATAGGTGCCGGTCTGGGCCCGGTCCACCACTTCGTTGCAAATGTCCGTGCCTTCAATCTGGATGTTCCAGCCCACCAGCATCGGAAAGTGTTCCAGCATCATCATGGCAAGGCTGTAGGCTTCCTGTCCGGTGGAGCAGGCGGCACTCCAGAAGCGCAGGGTGCGGGTGTGTTTGCGGTTCTCAATCAACTTGGGAAGCAGATCGGTCCGCAGCAGCTCAAAGGGCCGTGAATCGCGGAAGAAGCTGGTTTCGTTGATGGTCATTGCTTCTGCCACAGCGCGCTCCAGAATGGGGTTGGGACGTGAACGCAGACACATGACCAATTCTTCCAGGCGGCTCATCCCGTTATTGCGCAGCACCCGGGACAAGCGCGTATCGAAGAGATAATCGCGCGAGGGATCGAGGACGTTCTGGGAAAGTCCGAATACGAGCTGGCGGAGATAGCCATAATCGGCGCTGGCGGCGTGTTCCATCACTAAACCACCAATCTGCGAAGCTCTTGGGCTTCGCTTGAATTCCGGTTGACGATGCGCATGATCTCAGGAGCGATGGCATCGAGAGGAAGCACTCTATGAGCCAGCCCGGCGTTGGTGACCGCGCCCGGCATGCCCCAAACGGTACTGGTCGCCTGATCCTGCGCGATGACGCCGCCGCCCTGCTCGCGAATCACGCGGCAGCCCAGCATCCCGTCCGAACCCATGCCGGTGAGCACAACGGCAAGCACACCTGAGCCGTAGTGGCGGGCAACGGAACGGTACAGGACGTCAACGGCTGGCCGGCAATGATTCTCCGGGGCAGCCTGTGTCAGGGTCAGAGTGGCCGGAGCGCTGGGGTGAGCTCCTCCCACCACTTCCATGTGCCAGTTACCGCGTGCAACATAGCAGGATCCCGGCACTACGATCATGCCTTGCGCAGCCTCCGCAACCGGAAAGCGGCACCGTGAGTTCAACCGTTCGGCAAACAGCTTGGTAAACAGCTCGGGCATGTGCTGCACAATCAGGATCGGCAATGGAAAATTGGCCGGGATCGCGGGCAGCAGGATGTCGAGTGCCGCCGGGCCCCCCGTGGATACCCCAATGGCCAGCACCGTGGGCACCATCGTGAGTGCCTGTTGGCGGATCGGTGGCGGTCCCCCCATGGGCAGAATGTTGGAGTGTCCCAGAGGCCGTGGAGCCAGGGGCGAGTAGGGCTGCGATGCGGGGGATGCCGTGGGGGCCACCTCCTGCGTCAAAGCTTTGATCTTCGGTATCAGTTGCTGGCTAAGTGTGCGCACCGCAGACTCCCGATCTGCTTGTCCTGTCGGCTTGGTCACATAGTCCGATGCACCGCACGCCAGAGCCTCGATGGTAACCTTGGCCCCGCGCTGGGTGAGTGAACTGCACATGATAACCGGCATCTTGAAGCCTCGTTTCCGCATCTCGCGGAGTGTGACCAACCCATCCATCACCGGCATCTCAACGTCCAGCAGAATCAGATCCGGGCGAAACGTGGCGATGGCTGCCAACGCCGAGGCGCCGTCGCCGGCGGTGCCGGCGACTTCCAGGGCAGTGTCTGTTGTGACGACCGTGCGCAGTAGATTGCGCATCACGGCCGAGTCGTCAACAACCAATATGCGGGTACGCCGTGCAACCGTCATCCGCTAGTCCTCCATCAGACCCAGCAGAGTCAGCTTCTCGTTCAAGGCGTCGGCGTCAAAGGGCTTCATCAGATACTCGTCGGCCCCCGCATCCAGCGCACGCAGAATGAAGTCGTTCTCGGCCTCGGTGGTTACCATCATCACCTTCAGGTCGGCATAGCCCTCGGCGCGCAGTTGCTTCAGCATGTCCAGACCGTTCATCACGGGCATGTTCCAGTCCACCAGCGCCAGGTCAAACTCCGGTCCTTCGTGCAGATGGTCCAGCGCCTGCTGTCCATCGGCCGCCTCTTCGCACTCAATCCCCTTTTCCTGCAGAAGTCCGCGCAGGAAGCCGCGCACAAAGCGGGAATCGTCGACTATCAGTGCTCGCATGGTTACCTCCAAGGTTGAATTCGATCGTTCCCGTTGGTTAGCTGGGCTGGCCAGCGCTGAGCCGGATCGGGTCCAGACGCTCAGGATCGAGCATCACCAGCAGTCTGTCCTTCAGTTTGTAAGCCCCGGCAAACAGCGCGCGACGCTTGGCATCGAGGGTGGAGGGGTTCTGCTCGTAGTCCACAGCCGACAGGGTCAGCACTTCGCCAACCGCGTCCACCAGAAGACCAAAACACCCGCCCTTGGACTCCAGAACAATAATGTCCTGGGGCCCATCCTTGGGAGGAAGTCCCAGAAGATGGCGCAGGCTTACCGTGGTCAGCACATCGCCGCGATAGTGAACCAGGCCCCCCACGTAGCTTGGCGCCAAGGGCACCGGCTGCGGACGGGCTCCGCCCACGATCTCGAGAATGTGCGAGATCGGCATCCCAAACCAGGTTTTGTCCAGCCGGACCGAGCAAACCTCGACCAGCGCCGCTGTGGCCTTTTCTTTCAAATGGGTTACGGTTGCTGTGCTCATGCCATACTCTCCGCGGGCTGGTTCCAGTTCTGGTTCTGCTCGGGCGGAAGGGGCGGCACGCCGCCCAGATCCACCACTCCGGTTACCTGTTCCTTCAGCAGCGTTACGCCGCCGGTGCGCTGCACGGTCCCGGCCTCAAACAGATCCGAGCCCGCCGCCACATCCAGCACCTGCGATACCGCAATACCCACATGACGGTTGGCTTCGCGGCATACCACCACGATCACCTGCGCCCCGGGCTTGGCTTCAGCAGCCTGCAGCACGCCACCCGAATCCTCCACTGGGAGCAACTGGCCGTTGAAGTTGATCACCGGCCGGTAGCCGATGTATTCGATCCGTGACAACGGCAGCTGCTCGATGCGCAGCACGTCGGCCAAGGCCACCGCGGCACGCCGTCCCGCCGCTTCCACCAGCAGATATTCCATACCCTTTATCTCGGACGCGTCTTCCTCGTTGGCCGACGCGGCCTCTTCCTCGCGGGTGAGCATGGTAATGCCGGCCTTCATCGCAATCGATCCCGGATCCAGAATCAGCGCCAGATCGCCATTGCCCAGCACCGTGGCGCCGGAGTAAAGACCAATGCCCTTCAGTACCGACGACAGTGGCTTCACCACAATCTCTTCCGGGTCCGCCAGCCCGTCCACCACCAGACCAAAACGGCGTCCGTCGGCGTCCAGCACGGCAATAAAGTTGTCCCGCTCGCTGGCTTCCTTGTGCTGGTTGCCCGGCGTCAGCATCCGATCCAGGAAGACCAGCGGCAGAAGCTTGCCGCGCAGCCGGAACAGAGGCGCGCCCTCCATCCACTCAATCATGGTGTTGGCCTGCTCCGGCGGAACATGCACCAGCTCCGAGAGAGCGCCCTGCGGCAACGCAAAGCTCTGGTCCAGGGTGCGCACAATCAGCGCCGGAATAATGGCCAATGTCAGCGGAATCCGCAGCCGGAGCGTGGTGCCCTGGCCGGTACGCGAATCCACTTCCACCTTGCCGCCAATCTTTTCCACGTTGGTGCGGACCACGTCCATGCCCACGCCACGGCCGCTCACGTTGGTCACCGCGGCTGCGGTCGAGAAGCCGGGCAGGAAGATCAGCTGCAGCAGCTCGCGTTCCACCAGCTGGCTGGCCTTATCAGCCGTAATCAGCCCGCGCTCAATGGCCTTGGCGCGGACCTTTTCCACGTTGATGCCCGCGCCGTCATCCGAAACTTCGATGATGACGTGGCTGCCCTGGTGGCTGGCGCGCAGCTTCAGCGTGCCCTCCGGGTCCTTGCCCGCCGCTATGCGCACATCGGGCGGCTCAATGCCGTGATCCAGTGAGTTGCGCACCGCGTGCGTCATGGGATCTTTGATGGCTTCGAGCAGGCTCTTGTCCAGCTCCGTGTCCTGGCCTTCCAGCTGCAAACGCACCTTGCGGCCCAGCACCTGCGAGAGGTCGCGCACAATGCGCGGCATCTTCGAGAAGATGTTGGAGACCGGCTGCATGCGGGCCTTCATCACGTTCTCGCGCAGATCGGCCGTCACCATGTCCAGACGGCGCGAAAGCATCGTCATGTTGGGATCGTTGGCCGTGGCCTGCAGAACCTGATTGCGGGTCAGCACCAGCTCGCCCACCAGATTCATCATCCGGTTCAGCAGCGTTACATCCACGCGCAGAGAACTCTCGGCGGCGCTGGCAATCGGCTGTAACCGCCGCTTGTCCTCGTCCGACATCGACTCGGGCTTGGCTTCCGGCTTGGCCTCGACCACGGGCGGAGCCGCGGCCTTGGTGTCAGCCGGAGGCGGGGGCGCCGCAGGGGCGTTGGCCGTGGGCTGGAATTGCGCGGCTTGCTCGGCGAATTTGACGGCAGCCGCATGAATCTGGGCCACCTCTGCTGGCGTGCTGGCCTGCAGCTCTTCCAGCTGCATCACCAGCTCGGCATCTTCGCCGTCGCCCTCGCTGCTCTCGCATTCGATCGTCTTCAGAATCGAGCGCAAGCCGTCCAGCAGCTGCAGCAGGCCGGTGATTACGGGTCGGGTTGCCGTCACTTTGCCATCGCGCAGCAAGCCGAGCAGGTTCTCGCCCGCGTGGGCCAGCTTCTCTAAACGCTTGAAGCCCAGAAAGCCTGTGGTGCCCTTGATCGTATGCACCGAGCGGAAGATGTCGCCAAGCAGCCCCGCATCTTGCGGACGCTCTTCCAGTTCGGTCAGGCACCGCTCCATGCGATCCAGCCCTTCCTGGCTCTCGATCAGGAACTCCCTCGTCAATTCATCCATTGGATTCACTCACTAGGCCGGTCCGGATCTGGTCTCCGGGCGCGGCAGCACTCTAAGCCCTTATCGGACACTTCCGAGCCAACTTGAGCCGCCCACCCAAGGGAATGATTCCTTCTATCCGGGTTTCCGCTTTCGGTTCCCATTCCTTTCTTTGCTCACCGGCCGCAGGGCGGGCGGAGTATGCTATACCCTCTGGTTACCGCCGCAGGGTACAAGAGGCCTACCATGATCCAAAATGAGTCAAAAGATCAACGCCTTCTCCATCTGCTCCGCCTTGCCCTTCAAGCCGCGGAGCACGCCTACGCGCCCTATTCCCACTTCCGCGTCGGCTCCGCCCTGCTGCTTTCCAACGGAGAAATCGTGACCGGCGTCAACGTCGAAAACGTCAGCTACGGGCTCACCCTCTGCGCCGAGCGCTCTGCCCTGTGCTCCGCCGTCTCCCGCTTCGGGCCGGAGATCAAAGTGGTGGCCGCCGCCATCGCCAACCTCAACAACGCCCCCAGTCCCCCCTGCGGCGCTTGCCGTCAGGTGCTGGCCGAGTTCATCCTGCCCGACGCTCCGGTCATCTTTCCGGCCACCGGCGGGCTGCGCACCCTCACCTTTCAGGAGCTGTTGCCCTGCTCCGGCGACATGCAACTGAAGTAACCCCCGGCCCTCCAACAGAAGCACCGTGCCCCATCCATTTCGCGGGCTTCATCGCGAAATGGGTGGGGTACCCAGACACTCTTTTAGGGCCGATCTATACCTGCTCAAGAGGTTTTTTCGCGATGTCTGACCCGAATCTTTCCGTGCCCCCCCTCCACACCGTCGATCTGATCCGCAAAAAGCGCGATGGTGAGCGCCTGAGCGACGCCGAACTCCAGTTCCTGGCTCAGGGCGCCGCCACCGGCTCCATCCCCCTGGAACAGCTCTCCGCCTTCCTCATGGCTGTCTGGCTGCGCGGGCTCAACCTGGACGAGACGCGCGCCCTCACCCTGGCCATGCGCGACTCCGGCGAAAAATTCTCTCCCGCCAACCTCGGCAAGCAGGCCGTCGACAAGCACTCCACCGGCGGCGTGGGCGACAAGACCAGCTTCCTCATCGCTCCTCTCGCCGCCGCCTGCGGCGTGGCTGTACCCATGATCAGCGGCCGCGCCCTGGGCCACACCGGCGGGACGCTCGACAAGTTGGAGGCTATTCCCGGCTTCCGTACCGCCCTCTCCCTGGCCGAGTTCGAGTCCGTGCTCCTGAAATGTGGAACCTCCATCGTCAGCCAGACCCCCTCGCTGGTCCCCGCCGACCGCGTCCTCTACGCCCTCCGCGACCGCACCTCCACGGTCGAGTCCCCTGGCCTCATCTGCGCCTCCATCCTGAGCAAAAAGCTTGCCGCCGGCCTCAACGCCCTGGTCCTCGACGTGAAAACCGGCTCCGGCGCGTTTTTGAAGAAGGCCGAAGACTCCGAGTATCTGGCCGCCCTGCTCGTCGCCACCGCTGAATCGGCCGGTACCCGCACAGTGGCTCTGCTGACTGACATGAGTCAGCCCCTCGGCACCGCCGCCGGCAATTGGATTGAGCTGGTCGAGGCCGTTGACCTCATGCGCGGCAACCGTCCGCCGGAGAACGAAGACCTGCGTCAGCTCTCCCTGATTCTGGCGGGCTGGATGATCCACCTGGGTGGCCAGGCCGCCACGGCGGAAGTGGGTTTTGCCCGCGCCGAACAGGCCCTGAACGACGGTACCGCGCTCCGCATCTTCCTCGAAATGGTGACCCTCCAAGGCGGCGACCCCAGCGTCTTCGATCATCCAGAAAACCACCACGTCCCCGGCGCAACCCGCGTGCTGGAAGCTCGGCAAGCTGGCTATATCACCGCCATGGACACTACCGTTCTGGGCTGGGCCGTGCAGCGTACCGGAGCCGGACGCGAGAAGGCCGGTGAGCCAGTAGACCCTCACGCCGGCATCCTCTTCCATGCCCGCCGCGGCGCCAAGGTCGAAAAAGGCCAGCCAATCGCCACCCTCTTCGCGACAAATAAAAAAATGCTCGACGAGGCCGAAGCCCTCTACCGCAGCGCGATCACCATCGCCCCCGCGCCGCCCGCTCCAGTTCCTCTGGTAGGCCGCATCTTCACAAAGGCTGAGGCCGAGCAATACCTCGCCCACCACCCCCGCTAAGCACCTGCGGTGCGGCAGACGCGCCTTCGGCGCAGAGCATTGCAGCCGGAGCCCTGCATCAACCCAAGCGGTCAACCCCCGCACCCAGGGCAAACGCATCTAAAATTGCTTCGGAACAGGCCACGAAGGTAGAACACAGAATATTGATTTCATGAGCTTTGTAACAGGGCACGACTTTAGTCGTGCCCTGTTACAAAACCCCTCATTGGAAATCGGTAGGTGAGATTAAGATGCGTTTGCCCTGCCCCTGCACCCACCTGCGCAGCTGGGTGCCCCAGGTCCAGATTCTGAGCAAGGCACCGGCCCAAACCGGTGGGGGTTTTCAGGGAACATCAAGGATGTTCCTTGGAAAACCTGGGATCGGAAGGAGCAGAGACTTTCAGGTCCCTGAAAACCCGACCCAAACGAATGATTCCGGGGTTTCAACCCCGGACGTGTCTTGGTGCGGCCCAAGCGCCCTGCAAGGGCGCTGTGCAAGTAGCCCAGCACGGAGCCGCGCGACGTGCTGGGAACAGTCGCCCTCCCAACGTCAAGCGCCCTGTCAGGGCGCTGTGCAAACCGTCCTCCAACGTTCGCGGAGGTAAACGCCCGCTGCATGCAATGCCGCGTAGCGCGTCTGCCGTACGCAGTGCCTTCAGTCTGGGTGGTGAGTCGAAGAATCTGCCTTCGTTCTTTCGCGTTCCACAAAATACCTTGGACTCAAAACACGAGAAAGGCCAAAATCGCAGGGGGCGCAAAGTTGTGGGTAATTGAAAGCGCTTGCGCTCGCCATGGGCACGTTGGCTCTGGATTTGCGCTAGCGCGGGCTCTGCGCGGGTTTGGCAAAATGGAAGGTGCAGTTCACTTGGGAACTGGCAGGGTCGGCCTTGACGTCGAAGGTGGTGAGAACCGTCTGCAGCCATTTCGTCATGGCCTTGTCCTTTTTTTGTGCCAGAGCCGCAAAGTTTGAAAGATAGCTTTCGTCGAATACGTCGCCTGGCGCCATCTTCCAGGCGAGCTTGAGCTTGGAAGCCATTGCATCAGGGGCGCCGTCGAATTTGACGGAGGCAAACCGGTACTGCGGACCCGGTGTAATGTCGAGGCTGTAATTCACGATTCGCGTCGCCTCATTGAACGAAGGGTGTGGCACAATCGAGCAATCCAGATAGCCTTTTGCATGGTAGGCATCACGCGTGGCCTGGGAAAACAGATCCAGAGGCCGTCCTGAACCGGCCGGGTATTTCGCCAGGAATTTATCAATCTCTGTGCGCGCCACCAGTGCGCTGCCCGGAAGGTCGATGGTCCCCAGTTTGTAACTCCCACCCTCCTGGATCGTTACTGTAAAAGGGATGTCGACGGATTGATCCGAAACCATGGGCGGATCAACCTGGGCAACATTCACTCGTACCGCCGCATAGCCCTGGTCCTGGTAGATTTCCTCGAAGGCGTGCTGAAGACCCGCGGCGGTGTTTTCCGTGTCAAAGCTGTTTCCGGTTTGCCCGCTGGCCAGCAGGCTGACCTTGGCTTGCATCGCGGACGAGATGCCGACAAGCTGGATGCGCCCGATATGCACCGCCGGCGATACCACAGTGAAGTTCATAGCCGTGAGCTTTTGTGGGCCCAGGCCGCTGGTGGGAACGGCTTTTACTGTTGCTTTGATGCCATGGGCCGCCAGCATCTCTTCGAACGTCTGGCGTATCCCTTCGAGGATGGAGCCGCTGGCAGGCAACAGCCCGTGATAGAGCGGGAAGCGTTCATGAAGTTTGGCATCGAGTTCTTTACCGGGCGCGAGGGGCAGATTCTCCAGGTGCATGGGAAAGAGCTGGCTGGTGGGCGTCAAAGTGAAGAGCAGCGATTTGCCGGCGAAAGTGAATTTGACCACGTCGAACAGGCCGGTGTCATTCAGCTGTTTGGCGTGAGCCTTCACTTCGCGGGGGTTAAGGCGCGTGTCCGGTTTCAGACCGGCGGCCGCCAGCAGCTCCTGTTGCGAATACTGTGGCGCGCCTTGAAAGCGGATCGCCTGGGGGGGAAGCTTTTTCTGCGCCAACAAAGGAAGAGAGCAAAACAAAAGCAAAGCGGCATGGACTGCGCCTGATCGTAGGTTCATGTTGTGCTCAGGTTAGCAAATATCGGCCGTCGAGGCCAGAGGGTAGCCGGCTTGGTCCCGGAGACGGTCGGTTGCTGATGGGGAAGGGAATTGTCACCGGCTCCAGATCGGTCTTGAAGTATGCCGGTGTTGCCAGAATTGAATCTGAACGGGCGCGCAGCTCCCCGTCGTGGGATGCCGCGCCGTCTGGAGCGCCTGGAGTTTGCGAGAATGGAGGAGTGCAGACAAACAGAGTTCAGCCTGATGCCGTAGGCTTCGATTTCGGCACCACCAACAGTTCCGTGGCTCTTTTGCGCGACGGGGCCGTGCAACTTGCTTCATTTCCCTCCCTGGGCGCCCAGGTTGAATCGTTTCGCTCGGTGCTTTATCTTGAATTGACGAAAACCACCGGCGGGCCAAGGAAGGCCCACAGCTTGACCGGTCCAGCCGCCATTGAGCGCTACCTTGATGGCGAGGAAAAGGGCCGTCTGATCCAGTCGTTGAAGTCGCACCTGAGCAGCCGCACGCTGACCGGAACCGAGATCTTTGGACGCCGCTACAAACTGGAGGATCTGATTGCCCGCATCCTCGGCGACCTCCGGAATCATGCGTCCACGCAATTTGGAAACCCGATTCGCTATGCCATGGTGGGTCGTCCGGTGCGCTTTGTAGGGGCGGATACCGCGGAGGACGACGATTTTGCTGTGGCGCGTTTGCGCGAGGCATTTATCGCCGCCGGCTTTGAGCACGTCGACTTTGAGATGGAGCCGGTGGCCGCCGCCAGCACCTATGAGGCCACGCTCGATCACGACGAGTTGATCTTGATTGGCGACTTTGGCGGCGGCACCAGCGACTTCTCCCTGCTGCGCGTGGGGCCAGGCGTAAGGCGCCATGGAAGCTCTGCCCAGGCCCTGCTGGGCAACAGCGGGTTGGGCCTCGCCGGAGACACCTTCGATGCCCGCATCGTGCGCAAACTCGTCTCCCCTGCGCTGGGATCGAACACCGACGCGCGCTCCTTCAACAAGCTGCTGCCCGCGGTTCCCGCGTGGATCTACGCCAACCTGGAGCGCTGGCATTATCTCTCCTTCCTGCGCACCAACAACGTGCGCGAGATCTTGAAGGGCGCGCGGGTGCGGGCGCTGGAGCCGGAGAAGATTGAGGCCCTGATCACGCTGATCGAGGAGGACCTCGGCTATCAGCTCCATCAGGCCGTGCAGCGGGTCAAGTTCGAACTCTCGCGGAGCCAGACGGCCGAGTTCCGCTTTCGCGATGGCAGCATGGACCTGCGCATCCCGGTTACACGGCGCGAATTCGAATCTTGGATTGAGAAGGATCTGCAGGCCATCGGAGGCTTGATTGACGGGCTGCTGAGCGCCTCCGGAGTCCACCCTCGGGAGGTGGACCGCGTGTTCCTGACCGGAGGAAGCTCGTTTGTGCCCGCGGTCCGCAACCTCTTTGAAACCCGCTTTGGCAAGGACCGCATCCGCGGCGGCAACGAGTTCACCTCCGTGGCCCACGGTCTGGCGTTGCGCGCGGCTGAGGCGTTGCGTCAAAGGTCCTAATGATCCGGCCCTTAAATAGGGTGCAGGTATCCCACCCATTTCCGCACAAAGCGCAGAAATGGATGGGGCACGGAAGCGTTCTGCGCGAAGCGGACTGGCCGGATCGCAGGTGCCTTATTGATCCGGCCCATGAATAGTGACAACTGGGTGCCCCATCCATCCCGCGTTTTTTGCGGGATGGGTGGGATTGGGACACTGTTTGAGGGCCGGATCAATTGCATGCCAAAGGGGTGGAACGGGCACAGTGCCGTTCCACCCCTCGTTTCCTAACGTCCATCGCTTCCAGGATGTGGCGGCAGTTGGGCAGTCTCATCATGAGTTGCTATTCGCTGAACGGCACGCCAAACGAAAGCAGTGCCACACGAGGCGGGCGATGGTGCGTGCCCAACAGCTTCGGTCGCTTGCCCATTTCCATCCAGATGCGAAGCGCGGTTTCATTCATATAGAGCAGGCGAATCTGCTCGTTGCTGGTTCCGCGCTGGCCGTAGATGCTGATGCTGCCCAGCAGCCGTGTCTGGTTGGATTCGATCAAGTACGGACCCATGCTGATGGACGGAGCATTCTGAAGTTCTCTGACTTCGTTCACGCTTTGCGCCACCATGGTGTAGTTCTGCGGCTGGTCTGTCTGCTTTGCGGCAAGGGACCTGAGCAGATCATTCGATGTATGTGTAGTTGCGGATGCCATTGGGTGCTCCTTGAGTAGGGTTGCGGTGGCGCGGAAGCGGCGACATGTGCGGAGCTGACTTCTCAGCCCTGGTCGGTTGCAGGAAACGAAAACCTGTAGAATCGCCTCCAGCAAAATGCGCAGCGAACGGGATGCAACAAGAACATGCTGATCAGGCCGTCGTAACCGCGCTGCTCCGCGGGTTTGAATTTAATCGAAGCGCAGCGAGGACACTTGCGCAACCACAGCAGATGGGGGATTTCGGTCATCCAGTTCCATCGCATCCAATCCATTCTGTCGTCTCCTTTGCGCGGGTTAGAGCATTTTCCCTTTTGGTATAGACTTCCGTGCCCCATCCATTTCCGCGTTCTTTGCGGAAATGGGTGGGGCACGGAAGAAAATCAGGTCTACACCATTCCACAAAATGCTCTAGATCCTGCTGGCCCTGTCGTGGCTGAAGTTGGCAGCGGGCCACGCCAGCAACTCACGAATACTTCCCCTGGCCAAGGCGATGCAGCAAACCCTGCTAGATGTCGTTGGGGCAATCCAGGGAAGTCTGTTGCTGTATCTGTCGAGGCTGCACGATGACCGTGGCCACATGAAATCCGGGGTACTCGGCCACGTCCACTGATTCGAGTTCAGCGGCGTTGAACCGCACCGCGATTCCATCCAGCGCGCGATTCAAGGCGCGCCGGGTTGCGTTCCCGCGCGACATCCCAAAGCCCATGCGGGAGCAGGAACCCTGCATCCACATAAAGTGCCATCCTGCCTGGCGAATCATGGTGTCAAGCACCGGCGCATCCAGATCTTCAACCCTTGCCCAGTCGTTGCCCAGGGGTTCGCGAATCGGGTCCAGCCGGTTGGGCAACTCGCATGCACTGCGCAGGAAAACCGAGTGCTGCTTCAACCCTGCTCGCTGGGGGGAGTTGGGGAATTAGGGGTCGCGCTGCTGTTGGCTATCTCTGCGGCGCTTGGCAGTGGTGCGGCAGCGGCCCGCAGCAGTGAGCGGGGCGCACGCGGCGCGGTATTGCCGCTGCCGCCCTTTCGGCTGAAGAAACCGGAGGAATCGGATGGACCAGTGGCTCGATAGACACGCTTCAGGTTGCGCATGGGCGGGGATAGATGATTCTTGCCCTCGCTATTTTTTGTCGCGCACATAACAACTCCGGACGTATCGGTTGCGAATCTGAACGGTGCTCGTCCGAAGCGGAAACTGGGTTGCCGAAGGCGAGAAATAAAGAATGGTACAACTAGCCTGAGGATACGCTCTAATCCATGCCTGTGCCGCTATTTCTAAAGGACGTTGATATGGAACCACTTAGGTGTCTTAAGGTGAGCAAAAGCGGGAGCCATTGGGGATTCACATGCGAAAGAAGTTACGCCGATGGCAGCCGGTAAGGCCGTCCGCGATACATGCCCACCTGTTCCACATCGCGTACCCGGATCACTTGTGCCGTGGTGTTGTCGCCGCCATCAATCTCAACGGCGCGGGCCACAAGGTCCTTGGCCAGTTCTTCGGCGGTTTTGTTTTGTGAAACCACGCGCGCAATCTCCGCTACCGGCGTTTCGTCGTGCACGCCGTCCGAGCACAGCACCAACACGTCGCCCGGCTGAATAGTAATCTGCGAGGTATCGGGCGAGATAAACATCTCCGGGCCAATGGAGCGGATCAGCACGTGGCGGGAGGAGGATTCGGCAATCTCGTCGGCTGAGATCAGCCCCATCTTGCGCTGCTCGTTCACCAACGTGTGGTCCTGGGTCAGCTGCCGCGCTTGGCCTTTGCGCACCAGGTAGCAGCGCGAGTCGCCCACGTGGCAGATCACCGCCTGGTCGTAGCGCAGCGCGCAGGTTACCAGAGTGGTGGCCATCTTCTTGCCGCCATACTCAGGCTTCAACGTGCAATCATGCACGTCGTTGTTGGCCTGTTGTACCAGCTTGGGTATCAGCGACATGAGCATGGTGCCGGGCTGCGCCTTGGCAAACAGTTCCGTCACGGTTTGGACGGCGGTAGCCGAGGCCACTTCGCCCAGATCCATGCCGCCCACGCCGTCCGCCACCGCGAATAGATAACCATGGCTGCGCCGTTGTGCGCGGGTTGAGGGCACAAAAGAGCCCATCGAATCCTCGTTGTTGGTACGAACCTTGCCGAAATCGCTTGCTTGACCGAACTGTATATCCAACATGGGGCGCCGTCGCTCTATCAGGTTGCCTCCCAACTGGGGAGGAGGTGTGGGTTGGAAACCATGGTTGAGTTAAGTGGGGAAAATGGCCACTGGGTGACCCCCATTCCAAAGCTTAACTCAAGTATTGGAAAAGAGACCACCCAGACGGCAGGTTCAGGTTAACAGGGCTTACCTGGATTCCAGCAGGATCGCCTTCCCCTTCGCCTTGGAGCTGCGCAGGAAGTAGATGGCGCCGTACAGGCCCCAGACAGCGGAGATGCCCACGGCTAGAAGTGGTTCCTTGAATGTCCCCAGTCCAAAGGCCGGAGAGATCAGATAGAACGCCATGCACACCAGGTTGGCGATCAGGCCAAAGCCAGGAATCAGCAGGTGCTTGATCACGTTGTAGTCCGGACGCTTGTGGAAGGCCACGATGCACAGCAGGCAGCTGAGAGCATACAGGATGAAGGTTCCAAAGTTGGAGGTAAGGGTGATGGTGAGCAGGCTGTTGGGAAGCGCGGCCATCTTGTCGTGCGTCGAATATCCGAAGCTTGAGAAGATACCGTGGGGCAGGGCAGCGATCGAAGCATCGGTGGGAGCACCACCATCGCCAAAGGCCAGGGAGACGGCGATGACGCCGATCACAGCCGAGATGATCGCCAGGGTCCAGATCGCGCGACGCGGGGTCAGCGACTTGGCGTGCAACATGCCGAAGTGCTCGGGAGCCTCGTCGTCCTTGCCCATCGCGTAGGTCACGCGAGCGCCGGTGTTCATGCAGCTCAGCGTGGTACCGATCAGCGCCAGGAAGACGGTGAAGGCTTCAGCCAGCATGAAGTACTTGCCATTGCCTTGTCCCAGCAATCCGTCGCCCACGATGATCATCATGTCGCCGATTGGAGCCGCGGAACTGGCGGCACTGGCCATCGTATACCCGGAGTTCAGGAAGTAATTGGCTGCGAAATACTCAAACAAGTAGCAGAATAACCCTTGGATGAGTAGCGAACCAATTACGGCAATGGGTATGTGTTTGGTTGGATTCTTGGCCTCTCCGCCCATGGCGGTAACTGACTCAAAGCCGACCAGAATAAGAATGGCTACCGTGGCCTGAATGAAGATGTAACTGATCTTGTGGGCACTTACTACCGAAGCCGCATCCTTGTGGGTCAGGAAGGCGCCGGTGGAGTCGGTGGCGGGGTAGTCGATGAGGAAGGGAAGCGGCTTGCCGGCGGCATCCACCTGGGGCTGCGGAACGCCAGCGGCATCGCGGACAATGGTGCCATCCTTGGCGGTTGCGAACTGGTAAGTGTAGGTGGCCAGTGATTGACTGTCGTATTGGAAAGCGGGGGTTCCGGTCGGGTGGCTGGTGCGGTAGCCGAGAGCCAGAACACTGAACACGACCAGAGCCGAGATCTGAATGATGTTGATGGCCAGGTTGACGGCCGTCGAAGCGCCCGCGCCCTTCTGGGCAATCCAGGCTACGAAGAACGAGAAGACCACCGCAACCAGGGCCATGAACAAGGGGCCGGGGTTGGACCCGCTGATGAAGTTCGGATACAGGAAGCCAACAATGTAACCGACGAAGATGCCGGTGGTGGCCACCATGACACCGGGATAAACCCAGTAGTAAAGGTGAGAGCCCCAGCCAACCACGAACTTCGCAATGCGGGCATACTTCGAGGCCTTGTTCTGCGACAGCATGGCCTGCTCAGCGTAGTAGTAGCTGGAGCCGGTGCCGGGATAAAGCTTGGAGATCTCGGCATAAGCAACAGCCGTGGCCAGACACAGCAGCAGAGCGGCAAGGATACCGATCCACATGCCCGGGGCCGTGGTTCCGGTGGTGGCCTGGATATAGAACGTGAGCCACAGGAAGGCGCCGGGAGCGATGAGCGCCATTGCGTTGCTGGTCAGACCGGTAAGTCCGAGGGTGGCCTGCATCTGGGGTGCTTTCTGTTCTGCCATGAGCATTCTCCTGAAAAAGTGAATTGCCTTGTAGATTTATCCCCGGATCATTCTCCGGGATCGTGTGCGCTGCTTGGGGTGCGGGAAGCGGGCCGTGGAGGGTTGCGGTTATGGGCCGAATGCCGTGCGGATCTGTGTGTCCGTTCATGCGATGCGCAAATTTTGGTGGTGAACTGCCGGTCGAGAACAAGAGGGAAACGGAAGCCGCAAGCTCTTCGATATTCAGAGCCTAGTACCGTTGGAATGAGGACTCAATAAGGAAGCACACTATTTCTCAAGAAATGATAAGGACCGCATAAAGAAAGGATATTGGTTGTAAGTTCCCCTGAAAACGACTTCGCCCAGCAGCCGCTGTCCTAAGACAGTAACTGCTGGGCGAAGTCGAACAATATTGCATCCAACCAATCTATTTTGTGGTGATGTTGTTGCCAAAGATGAAGCCGAATTCGAACACGCCCCGGACCTGAGTAGGGTCAGTGCCCTTGGCTCCAAAGACATCTCCTGACGTGTACGTCGTGGCATGCACGAACGAGATGTCGCCGCGGGCGAAGAATCCACCCTTCTGGTAGGTCGGCGTTGCGGTGAAGGAAGTTGCCGCGCTGCCTGGTCCATAGATCAGGTTGACGGTGGTGGGGGATCCGTTGCCGGAGCTGGTGAGGTATTCAAAACGCGCCGGGAGCGAGAAGCCGCTCTTGAAGGAGCGGTTGATCGTAATCGCGCCGCCATCGGTGGTTGCGCCCTTGATGACGCCGACCTTGGCGTTGGTGGGCACGCTGCTGTGCTGGTAGTAGGGCTGCACAATCCATGCGCCCTTGGTGTAGGTGTAGATCACGGCGTGCATGGAGCCGTTGTTCTGGACCGGCGTGGCGGCGGTTTGGAATACGGTCTGTCCGGTGTTGCCCATGCCGTCGTACACCAGGCTATGAGGACCCTTGGTAAAGGTGACCGAGCCGCTGATGAAGTTTTTAAACAGCAGGTTCAGAATGTTCATAGCTTGAGCCTCATCAGCAGCGCGGAGGAAACGCCAATCACTGCGAAAATCACGGCGCATTGCCAGT